>LWDU01034273.1_pt1 | contig 277553 bp, 237 predicted proteins | sample 727161 | NCBI WGS metagenome assembly LWDU01 (sample SAMN04566230, study PRJNA314399) | hydrothermal vent metagenome | isolation source: deep sea hydrothermal plume seawater | place: Mexico: Gulf of California, Guaymas Basin | collected 2004-07-11 | reverse complement strand
TGCAGTTTCGTCCTAAGTTTGCACGCAGAGGCGGACAGCAAACCGATGATGTAATGATGAATTACCTGTACCCACTCGACCGCTGAGAAACAGGGATGGGGGGCGTTTTATTATGTCCGCTATTATTCCCCGTAAACAAGACCTTTCAGACGAATTCCTTCTTATTCATACCCAAATACATACCTAAATATGTTGATTTGCATTCGAATTTGACCCGGAATTTGCATCTAGAAGAGGAAGGGGGACACTAACAGGATAATAGTTTAAGGTATTTGTTGAATTAATCTTGGGCAATTATGAATGTTCTGAGCGCCTGAAAGTTAAACTATTAAACTATTTAGTGTCCCTATAATTCATTGATTTTTATTGGTCTGTTATGGGTCGCCTGGCGCTGCCTCATCATACTGGGGGACGCCATCTGGAATTATCTCCCATTTCGCTTTCGAGCCAACATAAATATGACGCCCGATTTCAACTTCTGGATCACCATTGACACAGCCAAGAGTTATGCCATGAACAGCTCCGTTGAACACTCCGCAGAGAGTTGAGCCGCACTTATTGCAAAACTGCAGACCAAATCCATAACTATTTTGGTACAGAGTTAATAGCTCTTCACCCGTTATCCATTCAAAATCTTCAGGGCTCACTAATGCATAAGCTGAAGCCTGCGCGCTAAAAGCCTTTCGGCACCGTGAACAATGGCAGGATCGCGCATCGCGAAGCGGCCCATTTATTGAGTAGCTAACATCACCGCAGAAACATTCTCCACTGATAGACACTGAATTCTCCCGGGCGCATAACGCCATTAATAAGGAATTCGGGGGACACTAATAGTTTAATAGCTTAACTTTCAGATGCTATGATCGTTCATAGTTGAGCAAAAATATGTCAACCAAAAAACCTTAAGCCATTATCCTATTGGTGCCCCCTCAGCTCTGAATCGTTATTCCAACAACTCCCAATCAGCCCAACTTATTTCCCGGCCAGGATAAGCCGGTTTTTCAAATGGCCAGTCGCCTTCTATCCAGTTTTTTACAGTATCAAATAAAAGTGCGTCGTATCCATCCACTACTACATCTTCACGAACCCACATAGTTATATCGGAGTCATAGTTGCCTTTCATTGTTGGATTGATGTAGAGACACCCGATGATTCGTTCTTCATCCAATGAAACCACCGTGTAAGCAAAAGAGGTTCTCCTTTGGAATTCTTTTTGATGCCAACCCAGGTCGATTAAATCTTCCTCAAGGGTCAAACCTATTGGCCAAGTTATACCCGGACCAAAAACCCCTTGAAGATGATCAACGCTGCTCATCACAGCATCGTAGTCTTTAATTACATCATTGATAGTAAGCATCCTAATTCGGAAGTACTGATTCTCCAACACGATGGGCACGTCAAATTCGGCTGGAACAAGGGAGTTTCTCTGAGACAAGGATACACCTGGAAACCCCAACATAAGCATTAAAGCTAGAATGGCAATTCTTTTATTCATAGTAAATCTCCTGTAGGCGATATCTGTATTCGGGGAGCACTAATAGTTTAATAGCTTAACTTTCAGGTGCTATGATCGTTCATAGTTGAGCAGAAATATGTCGACCAAAAACCTTAAGCTATTATCCTATTAGTGTCCCCCTCAGTCCGACTCGGGAGCTGCCCCTGCCTGCGGCGAACTTCCACTGGCAATCATCTTGTACCAGTCTCGGAATGGTCCGATAGTGTTTTGCCAGAATGTTCGGTACTCGTGTTGTGTCTCCGGCCCGATACCCCAGGGGGTGTATTCATCTTGCTCAGGGATATAAAGAGTGCCAAACATCCTGTCATAGATGCTAGTGACGGCGGCCATGTTGGTATCCCAATGTTTCCTCAAATAACTGTGATGGGTATGGTGCATAGCAGGACTTTGAATCCATTTTTCCAACCATCTGGGATAGCGAAATTGAACATGGTAGTGACGAAAGGCACCGGTCAACCCGAATAGAAACGAAAAGAACCCAACATTAAATAGTGTAGCCTGAGTAATTCCACCATCGAATAGGTAGGCAAATAATCCTGCAGCGAAACCAAAGCTGAGAGCCGATCCGGCAGCCCAAATAGGTCCTGCCAGAAAATGTTCCCGGGATCGTGTAAGAGGAGTCAATACTTCTGCGGAGTGATGTATTTTGTGAATTGCCCACAAGGCAGGGATTTTATGCATAGTGTAGTGAATCACGTAAAAGATGAAGTCATAACATAGCAAACTTACTAGGGCATAGAGCAACATCCAGATAAAATTGGTTTCCAGTGCAGGTGTCGCACCGAGTAAGAATTCGAGTCCTGCGATTACTGACTGCTCAGTGTATGGGCCTACGGTTGCAAATAGAGCAACTACCCAGAAGGGTCGCAAGACCCGCTCCAACACCCAAAGCCAAATGTCTACACGTGCAGACACATGTGTATAAATGTCCACCGGCAGAAGGAATTGTAGAATCCCAACTTTGCGTTCGTAACCATCGGCTCCCTTTGAGCCGCGCCCTTGATAGTAGAAGAAAATTAGAATCGCAAAAAACAAGGTAATAAGGATTCTATCCCAGTGTAAATCACCTGGAATGTTGCTTGCAATTGCATTCCATACTGCAGTGGGGAATTGCTGTACCATGTCGGTAAAAGGACCAACGATAGGTTCCGCATTGGACGCTGTTGAATTGTCAGCCATCGGTTTACTATTCCGAGTTTACTGTGTTAGTTGTGTCACTGAAGTTTATTATGCCTGATTGGTAGCTGTTTTGAAGGAATCAATCATATTTGTCACAGCAGCTACTTGGCCGCCGACTAGCGTCTTGGCGGGCTTGCTAGTGAGCGAGTAAATGAGCAACCAACCGACCATCAACCCCTCACTTGGACCTGTATTTTTTATATCTGCAGGGCTAGTACTGCTATTCAGTCTGTTCGGAGCTGTATACAGCACATCTGCCGAGGAAACATTTACAGCCATTCAAACCTGGTTGGTCGCTTATATGGGCTGGTTCTATATTGCTGTTGTAGCGTCATTTTTTGTTTTTGTTTTGTACCTAGCCTTCAGTCGATTTTCCAGCATAAAACTCGGTGCAGATGATTCACGTCCGGAATTTGGCTATTTGAGTTGGTTTGCAATGCTATTCAGCGCCGGCATGGGTATTGGGCTAATGTTTTTCGGTGTTGCTGAACCTTTGACTCATTACAACGCTCCACCGATTGCTGTGAGCAGTGCTGCGGATGCCAGCAGGCAAGCCATGCAAATAACATTTCTCCATTGGGGTTTGCAGGCCTGGGCTGTATATATCGTCATTGGTTTGTCCCTTGCCTATTTTTCTTACCGGCGAGGTCTACCTCTAACTATTCGATCTACCCTCTACCCAGTACTCGGAGAACGTATTAACGGACCCATAGGCGATGCGGTGGATATTTTTGCCGTGCTAGGCACCTTGTTTGGTATTGCGACATCACTCGGATTAGGTGTAATGCAAGTGAATGCAGGGCTGAGTTATCTTTTCGATGTGCCTGTATCAGTTACGACACAAGTTCTGCTAATTGCTGCGATAACAACGATGGCGACGCTGTCAGTTGTTGCTGGGTTAAATGCAGGCATTCGACGATTAAGCGTTCTCAATCTTTATCTAGCAATATTTGTCCTCGCCTTTGTATTCTTTATGGGGCCAACTGCCACACTTGCCAGCAGCTTCTTTCAGAATATTGGCTCTTATATTGTGAATTTTATTCCGCTGAATGTATCGCTGCTTAGTACTGCTACTAATGACTGGATGGGAAACTGGACGCTTTTCTATTGGGCCTGGTGGATTTCCTGGTCACCTTTTGTTGGAATGTTCATTGCAAGAATCTCTAAAGGGCGAACAATAAGAGAGTTTATATTTGGAGTTTTACTGCTGCCGACCGGTTTCACTTTCATGTGGTTTACCTGTTTTGGGAATTCTGCTTTGTATTTTGAACTGGCAGGCCAAGGCGGCAATATAGTCGACGCCGTTCAGAATGATTTGCCGACGGCGATATTCGTGCTGTTAGAGCAACTGCCGTGGTCGATGATCACTTCTTTGATCGCGACAGTGCTTATTGTGACCTTCTTTGTTACTTCTTCAGATTCTGGATCATTGGTAATCGATATAATCACATCCAATGGCGATCTGAATTCTCCGGTTTGGCAACGTATTTTCTGGGCTGTAACAGAGGGAGTTGTTGCTGCAGTGTTGTTAGCTGCGGGAGGACTCACGGCCTTACAGACAGCTACCATAAGCAGCGCCCTGCCCTTGGCCCTTGTAATGTTGTTGATTTGTTATGGTCTTCTTCGTGGGCTTAATACAGAGACAACTCAGAACCTGTTACTCGTACAGGATTCGTAATTCAAGATTGCTGGGATCAAAGGGGTCAGAGTAATTTGATCTACCCTGTTCCCCACCTACGCCAAGCAGATCAAATTACTCTGACTCTATTGATCCAAAGCCATTGTTAAGTTGTTAAGTTGTTAAGTTGTTAAGTTGTTAAGTTGTTAAGTTGTTAAGTTGTTAAGTTGTTAAGTTGTTAAGTTGTTAAGTTGAAGGCGTCTCTTGATACAGCGGTCGATGGAGTATGCTAGACTGCTGGAGAATGGCTGGTCAAGATGTGGTTGTAGTCGGCGCCACGATGGCCAATGCAAGAAGAAGGTTTTCCCATGGATTCGTGGCGAGTGCGGAGGCCGAATAAGCCTCTTGAATTACCTCCTTAACGAACGCGATGTGTTTCCATTGTAGACTCTTCCTGAGGAGAAAATCATGAAGACCAGAATATTAGCTGTCATCGTTTTACTCCCAGTTGCCATGGTGCTAGCAACCGTTGTAAGTGCCCAGGATGAGTTTCTCCGTACGCCTGCTGGCAAGCCTGATTTCTCTGGTAACTACGATATCGCAAGCCTCACTCCCTTTCAGAGACCCGCGAGTTATGGTGAACGTCTCTTTCTGTCCTCGAAGGAAGTGGAAGCTATGCGAGATCGGGCCTTGTCTGCAAGAGCCGAGGGAGCCAGACCCAGTAATCCCGAAAACGGTGCGCCCGCGGCAGGGGGCGATATAGGCTCGTACAACGACTTCTGGTTCGATTATGGTACCGACGGCTTCGCCATCGATGGCAAGTTCCGTACCTCGGTCCTGACTTCTCCTGCCGATGGCCGCATGCCCGCGCGTACTGCCGCAGGCAGGGAAAAACTCGCGAAGGCGCCACGCTTCGCCTGGCCAGAAAGAGAGGGCGCCTGGTGGTTAGAGACAGGCGATACCCCCTACGACGGCCCCGAAAATATGGTTCTTGGTGTGCGCTGTATTTATCAACCCGGCGCTTCGGTTGCGATTCGTCCCCTGCCCTACAACAACCTGAAGACCATTGTGCAGACCGATGACTATGTGATGATCATGATCGAGTGGATGCACTGGGCGCGAGTTATTCGTCTCGACTCCGAGCATAAACCCGCCGAACTAAGCTCACTCGATGGTGACTCGATCGGCTGGTGGGAGGGGGACACCCTGGTGGTAGAAACCATCAACTTCCTCGATGAACCCTTCCAGCCCAATGTGGAGCGCCGGGTGATTGAGCGTTTTAGCCCCATCAATGCCGGCGGTCTACTCTATAGCTTCACCGTCGACGATCCAGACTACGAGACGCCATACAGCGGAGAATTGGTGTGGCCGAAGACCGACCAACGATCCTACGAGTATGCCTGCCATGAAGGCAATTACGCCATGGCCAGCACCCTGCAGGGAGCGAGAGTGCGGGAGAAAGAGTGGCGCGAGGAAAACGGAGCCGAGGGCAATCAGTAGGCCCGCTAAGATCAAATGCGGAAATTAGAAAACGTCCTGGGGGCCGACGGCGAGCGAGAAGCCGTCCGGCCAGTGAGCAGTAGACGGCGTATCCGATGCCCGGTTCGTCATCCCAAACCGTTGCGATAGCAACAACAACTCCGGCGCTCAGCGTTGCGCTGGTACTTCGTAAATATCGATCACAGGCGGCCTGGGTCCCTCCGTGGGGATGCCGGCCGCTAACATCAGCCGCTCGATCGCCTCGATGGTCGGGCGCGAGGGTCTGGGCAGTCCGAAGCGATAGCCCTCGGCGATGAACAGCGGCGTCCAGCCGCGGTGGTTCTCGCGTTTCCAGATCTGGGGGTCGGCTCCGTTCGCGGCCAGCAGGTCGATAACTGCCGGAAACATCCCGTAGGCCGCGCCGTGCATCGCAGTATCGTTCTCCTCATTGACGGCGTTGACATCTGCACCGAGTTCGAGCATCAGGCGGGTAACTTTCAACACTTCGAGCTCCGTGCCGGCCTCTTCCTCGGGCGCCGTGGTGCCGAGGCCGGCCGCAGCCATTAGCGGCGTTGTGCTTTTAAGATTCGACATGAAAGGGTTGGCACCCAGCTCTAGAAACAGACGCATCAAGGCGGCGTCCGCCCGATCGGCGGCCAGCAGGAATGGCGTGGCGCCGCCGGATTCGAGTCGAGTCGCCGAATTCGGCTGCCGCGGCGCGCCTTCCGCCAGAGTCAGATTCACATCCGCTCCCAATGCCACGATTTCTCGAACGAACTCCAGCGCGGTAAACTTCCCCGACCCGATCGGAGCCGGATCGCCACGATCGCTGGCATCCGGCTTGCGGACCCAGCTCATAGTATGCAAAGGGGTGAAGCCGGAGCGTCGATCGTTGGGATCGGCGCCCGCCTTCACCAACTCGATCGCCAGCTCGAAGTGTCCGTTGCGAACCGCCATTAGCAACGGGCTCAAGCCGCGGTTTATAGGCTGGGTGCTGGCATTGTTGCTCGATTGTTGGGTCCGCTCCCGCACCCGTTGGAGGACGCCATCCAGGTTCGCGCCGGCCGCAAGCAGCGCCAGTGCGATATCGATGTGACCCTCGCGTACGGAGAAGAACAGGGGTGTGAACCCCGACGCCAAGGTGGCGTTGACGCTGGCCCCGGCGTCTACCAGGGCTCCGACCACAGCGGTGTGCCCCTCGGCCGCCGCCCACATCAGCGCAGTCTGTTCACGCCCCTCCTGGGCGTTGGGATCGGCGCCGGCAGCGAGCAGGCTCTGCACCGCGGCTAGGGATCCAGAGCGCGCAGCGATCATGAGGATGGTTTCCCCGCCTTTGAGGGAATGCCTGGGATCGGCACCGGCATCGAGCAGCAGCCGCACCAGGGTCCCGCTACCATTGACGGCAGCCAGGGACAGCGGCGACACGCCGTAGCGGTTGTTGGCGTCAACATCGGCACCGATGCGCACCAGCACCGCGGCCAGATCGCTATCGTCGTGGTACACCGCCCAGTGTAGCGCAGTCATGGCGTCGACCTGCGCGGCGTTGACCTGCACACGTTCATCGAGCAACCGGCGTATAAGCGCCTGGTCCCGACTCTCAACCGCGTCTGCCAAAGCAGAGACCTGGGCCTGGGCAGACGCAGCCATAGCGACCAGGCCCAGGATCAGAAGCAGGTGGCTAGCGATTTGTGGCTTATTCATGTGTCGTCTCCTGTAGCTACCGTACTGCTACTGCCGAGATCCGTGCAATCAAACCGGCACCGAATCGAAGAGCCCGTCGATGCTGCCGTTGCTATCACCGAATGAATCTAGGTGCACGCCGACCCGATCCAGCAGCGTCATGTGGAGGTTCGCCAAGGGCGTGCCCTTCTCATACTTGAGGTGACGCCCGCCTCTCAAGCCGGTCGAGGCACCGCCGGCGACCAGAATCGGCAGCTTCACATGGTCGTGCAGGCTGGGATTACCCATGCCGCTGCCGTACAGGTAGATGGTGTTGTCTAGCAGCGAGCCATCTCCGTCCGGCGTCGCCTTCAGCTTCTCCAGAAAGTTGGCGAAAATCGAAATATGGTAAGTGTTGATCCTGGCGATTTTCTCGACTTTTACCGGATCGTTGCCGTGGTGACTGGTGGGATGGTGGGGCTCCGGCACGCCGATTTCCGGATAGGTGCGATTACTAAGCTCGCGGGTGAACTGGAAGGTAATGACCCTGGTGATATCCGCCTGCAGCGCCAGCAGTTGCAGGTCGAACATGAGGGCGGCGTGGTCGCCGAAGGCAGCGGGGACCCCCACCGGACGCTCGAGATCGGGTTGAAGATCCTCCGCACCCGCCGCCTCGGCAAATTGAATCTGCCGCTCGATCTCGCGGATGCTGTCCAGATACTGCTCGACGCGGACCTGATCGCTCGCCCCGACCACACGCTGCAGACGCCCGATGTCTTCGTGAAATGAATCCAGCAGGCTGGCCCGGCTCCTGAGCGATGCGTGCCGCTCGGCGAGGCTGCCGCCATCACCGAAGAGACGCTCGAAGACGATGCGCGGGTGCGCTTCCGAGGGCAGTGGTGTGGTCGGTGAGGACCATGAGAGGTTGTTCTGATAGACACAGGCGTAACCGTTGTTGCAGACGCCGGCGAGAGGATTCAAGTCCACCGACAACTCCAGCGACGGCAGTCGCGTGTCCTGTCCTATCTGCCTGGCGGCGACCTGATCGATGGTGGTACCGAGGTGATAGTCCGAGCTCTCCGTGTGCTTGGCGAAGGCCGCACTGAGGAAGCCCGAGTTGGACGTGTCATGAGTGCCCGGATAGGAGTTCTGCAATTCGAGATTGGTGATGACCGTTAAATGTTGTTTAACCGCCTGCAGCGGGCTGAGGATCGGCGACAACTCGTCCAACATCTCCCCTCCCGGCGGCATCCAGCGTGCATGATCGGTGCCCATCGGTATGAACACGAAGCCGAGCCTGGGCACAGGCCTGGCCGGCGTCTGGGCCAGGGCGGTGGCCGCCGGAATCATGGCATCGAGCAAGGGCAATGCCAACGTGGCGCCTACGCCCCGCAGAAATGTGCGCCTGGGTAGCGCCTTCTTGAAGATGATCATATCGATGTCCTCATCTGAAATGGCTGACTTTTAACAATACCCAATAGGAGCGATGACAAGCGGAAGTCCTCTGACGCCGCCTCGCGAACTATCTTGCGGATCACGGGGGCGTCGTAGTACTCGACCCCGCGACCCAGGGCGAAGGTGAGCAGCTTCTCCGTCACCCGGCCGGCGAACAGTTCGGGCCGGCTCAACAAGCCTGCCTGCAGACCCGCCACGCCATGGAACTCGCCGACGCCGGGCAAGCCGCCAGCGACGTCGACAGGTCCGTTATCGCCGTCGTGATCCCGCCAGCGACCGACGGCATCGAAATTCTCCAGGGCAAAGCCGACCGGGTCGATGATGGTGTGACAGCTTGCGCACACAGGGTTATTGCGATGGGCGGCCAGCCGCTCCCGCATCGGCAGGGAGGCGGACACCGAGGTCTCGTCCAGCGCCGGTACATTCGGTGGCGGCGGCGATGGCGGCGCACCGTAGATATTGTCCAACACCCACTTGCCGCGGAGCACCGGCGACGTACGCGTCGCATAGGATGTGACCGCCAATATACTACCCTGCCGCAGTAAACCTCCTCGTTCGCTGTCAGTTGCTAGTGACACGCGCCGGAATCGGCTACCGTAGACACCAGAAATTCCGTAGTGTTTCGCCAGGCGCTCGTTGAGGAATGTATAGTCTGCCGCGAGCAGCTCGAGCACGCTGCGATCTTCGCGCAGAACACTGTCCATGAAACGCTCTGTTTCCTCCCGGAACGCTTGCCGCAGGTTATCGTCAAAATCCGGATACAGACGCGGATTCGGCGTGAAGGCATCCAGATTGCGTAGCTGCAGCCACTGTCCGGCGAAGTTGCTGGCGAGATTATTGGAGCGAGGATCGGCGAGCATGCGTCGGGCCTGTCGGTCGAGTTCGTCTGGCCGGCTCAGCTCACTGCGGGCGGCTACATCCAGCAATTCGTCATCCGGGATACTGCTCCATAAAAAGAAAGACAGACGGGAAGCCAACTCGATGTCGCTGATACGGTAAACGGCGCCTGCTGCCAGCCGCTCCGGTTCCAACTCCACCCGGAACAGGAATTCCGGGTTCATGAGCACTGCGGCTATAGCCTGTCCTATGCCCTCATCGAACCCCCCTTCCAAGCGCCCTCGCCGATAGAAGGCCAGCGCCCTCTCGACGTCCACGTCAGAGACTGGCCTGCGATACGCTCGCCCCGTTAGTTTTGCGAGAATTTCCCTGGCACAGGCCTGTTCTTCGCTTTCCCCGCCGGCCTGGTCTGGTCGACAAACGAATATCCGGCGGCGGCTCGGCGTATCGTCGGCACCGCCGGGCCCATAGGGTCCGGTGATGGAAACCTGGTAGATGGCGGGGGTCAGACGCGGATGACGTATCTCATTGTAGTGTGCCTGCAAAGGCTGGCGCTCGGTTTCCAGCAGCGCCGACGATAGCTGGGGAAAGGTGACACCGACATCGTGGGGGCCGGCCGTCACGGCGAGCCGGATCTTGAAATTCTTGTCGACAACGGAATGGTCGGGCCCGTCCGGCCTCATCACTGAAAACGTCTCGACGATCTCCCGATCGAGGAGCAATTCCAGCGGTTGGGGCTCCCGACTCCGAAGGCCGCCGATGTCCCCGACCCGGTTGCGCGCGAGCCGTATCTGGATGTCATACTCGCCGTCCTGCGGGAATGTATAGGAGACCGATACGCCGCCACGGGTTCCAATCGGCAGGCCAGCTATATGCCGTTCCTGGGTGAGGTCCGCCGGCACGCGGATTATTTCACTTTGAATCGAGCTCTGAGCGCCACCGACCGCCAGGGCGCTGATATTCTGTGCGGCGGAAATATATCGATCCAGAAGAGCTGGGGGCAGGTCGCCCACATTGACATTATCGAAGCCATAACCACTTTCATCGGCGGGCAGCAGCGAAGCGGCATCGATGTCCAGGGATAACAGGTCCCTGATGGCGTTCTGATACTCGGTGCGATTGAGACGCCGCAAGGTCTCGGTGCGACCGGGGTTTGGATTCGCGGCGGCGGCCTCGTCGAGGGACGACTCTAACCATGCGAGCATGGCACTATGGGCTGCAACGGATGGCTGCGGCATCTCTGGTGGCGGCATGATGCCGGTGCGAAGTTTTCGCACCACCTTCTCCAGAAGCTCCGGGTGCTCGGCGACTCTGTCGAAGTCAACCAGGTCGAGCCTCAGGCCCGCCGTTGCCAGCCGTTCGTCGTGGCAGAACGCACAGTAGCGGTCGATGGATTCACGGGTGCTGGATGCGGATGGTGGGATAGTGCTCGAGGGCTGTGTTTGAGAACTGAGCAGCGGTGCAGCCGGGTCTGGTGCCGACAATTCCCGTTCCGAGCAACCCCATACGCTCAGTGCCAGTACAAGGAAGGGAATTTTGACGTTTACCGGGGTCATGCGCCGCCTCTCTCTCAAGCCTGACATACTAGCTCAAACACGGCGGCGGTGCCAATGGCGTGTGGCGCACGAGGGGATTGAATATTCTAAAAACTTATGGAATCAACGTTACTAATTGAGCCTGAAGCACCGCCAGGCTATGAAAGGATAAACATCGGTTTTACGGTTAACAGGAGAGCTGTAGATTGGCATCATGAGCCAGAAAGGTGGTCATTCTCCATCCGTTCTCTTTCTTCTGGAAAATATAAGCCATGCCAGAGCGACTGATCTCGGCGCCATCTTCTCTGTATCTAATAAACTGACCGCTGGCGAATCCAGCATCTCTTCCCAGCACACAAATTTGCGGGGATGGCATGGCAGACCGATACCAACCCTGTTGCCTGAGATTGACCACCAGTGAGGCAAGCATATTTACTATCTGCTCTTGCGTAGTCCAGGCAGTGGTGTTGCCAGATGCACCCACTGACAGAAGAGGAACTGCATATATTTGATCCACCATTTCAATCGCGGTGCCGGTGGAAAATACACGATGGTAATTTTCCAGGGCAGCAGCAATCTCGGCTGCAATACCCTCCCTGTCATGGCCGGCCAGATGAGCGTTGGCACAGGTAGCGATAGATGCCAGCAGTACCGCCAAAAAGATTTTGCTCATATGCCTCATAACCTGATCCCCTTTGTGGGTTTTCCCTAGCGTAGAGTTGGGGACGCCTGCAACTTAGCAACTTAATACTTTGCAGGGGTGCTTGCACTTTAGCAGCTCTTTAATGAATGTCTCTCGATTAGTATCTCGATCCTGGCAAATATACAATATGCCTCACATCGGAAAGTAGCCGAGGCGTCGGGATAGCGCTGGGCTTGGTTTCTGGTGAGCGATTCCTTTAGGCTGATATCAACTCGCCAAGATGCAGACGTCCCCTATGTTTTAGGTTAGCTATCCAGCTCATTACGGACATATTTTCCGTCGACAAATTTGGAAAAGAAGTAGCCCAGCATGGGGTGATTGATGGCTTCTCCGAACTTGTCTGTTGCCAGATTTTGTTCGGCTACATAGGTAGCGTGATCACTGCCATGCACGAGTACATGGTACCAGGGCTGGTTTTTTGGCGGACGAGATTTCGCGACCATCTCGTACCACTCTTCTGTGGCCTGGAAATTTCGATCGACATCCACGATGACTCCACGATAACCGAAGAGACGATGGTGAATCAATTCACCAACCGAGAATTTTACTTTTGTAATATTCGTTACAGTCCCCATGTCTTCGCTACCACAGCCCGGCAAGCGTACGCTTAGAGTCTCTGTTTGAAGTCACTACCCGAGGGCATGCCGACACCGGCTCGCCCACCCTGGCAGCTCATTTTACCCTGACCCTGATTTTCCCTGCGCTACGCAAGGGGGAGATTAACCGCCTGCCCGCTTTCGGCGCTCAAGTGGACTGCCTCCGTCCACTCCATGTATTGCACGCCGGTCTCGAACCTCGCCATAGTAATCTCCTCAACGCCGCGAATGGCATTGATAAATTCTTCTTCCACCCGGTAGAAAGCCTGTTGCCTCGGTGGATTGGCAAGTGGCGTCAACTCCGAGTCACCCCGTTGCCCGGCAAGCACATTCAGTCTGCCATCCACATAGATAGTGCCTTCGCTGCCATGAATCCAGGTCTGATTGCCGCTGGACAGCCCGGTGGTTTCACTGAAGCGCATGTGTACCTGGGCTTTATCAGTTAGCTCATAAAGTATGTCGACATGGTCGGGTATAGCCACCGCTACCGATTCTCCGTCAGCATTTTTCCTGTTGCCAACATGCATCTTGGTCTGGGCCATCACCCGATCGCCGGGTCCAAACCAACGCAGCATCGATTCATAGGTAGCACCCAGGTTCAAGGTATTGTAGCCACTGAATTCGCGATCGTGGCGCCAGTCCAATACACCTTCGAGCTCGGCGAAATTTCTACGCAGTCTTTGTATCTCCACAGAAAGCACTTCACCGACGTAGCCTTCAGCCAACAGGCGTCTTATCAGATTATCGATAATGTAACTCGTGGAAGTCGGAACCAATTGCGATACCAGCTCTGGATAGCGTCGCGAAGCTGCCAGCATATCCCTTGCCTCGGCTGCGTTATTTGCCATCCGCGCCTGACAGAGTACATGTTTGCCGCTCTCAAGAACCGCCATGGTCAGGCGGCGATGCATATACGGCCAGGTGCCTATCAACACCGCGTCGATGTCATCATCATCCAGCAATTCTTCCCAAGTGCCATAGGCACGGGGAATGTTAAACTCTTTTGTCACCCGTTGGCTGGATTGCAAACTGCGATTGGCCACCGCCACAATCTCACAGCCGGAAATTCGCTGAAAACCCGGAATTTGTACCCCCCGCACATTTGCTCCGGCACCAATGATGCCGACCCGTACCCGCTCTGGCGCCGAAAATGCTGCGTTGTCTTGTGCAGTCAAACTTGCCGGTACTACCGCAGCAGCTAATGGAAGCGCTGCCGCCGAAAGGAAATCCCTGCGCTTGATTTTTGAGTGCTTGCTCATTTCCGGATCTTCACTCATGGGTTTGCATTTAATGAAGGCAGCAGAGCTTATAACCGGCTAACGGATTATGAGACTCTGATTCGCATTCACGCGGCTATCAAACCAGGGATTGTCGGGGCTATTCAGTCCGCCGGCCTGTTTATATCTGATGTCAGCCCTGCCTTCACTGTCGCTGCATGTGCTTATGCTGGTCTCGACCGAAGTGGCTACCCGAACGCGGAAATGGGTGCGGCCACAAACTTTGTCGTACACCACGAGCGTCATCCTGGAGCCGGTTGAATTGCTGAGAAACCAATCAACGAACCCGTATTCAGGGGGTTCACTGGTGGTACAGCCGAGCATCAAGGTGCAGATAACAGGCAGCAGCGCTTTGCTCAAGTTCATCGCTTGAATTTCTATTATCCTTACTCTTCAGAGAGCTAAGAATAGGAGCAATCCGCGCCGAAGTCCAACCTGGTAGTGCTGGCATTCAGAGCCTACCCGGTTCGTGACCTGCCGGCTGTGCTATAGGCAGTGGTGAGATTTCTCATCGCCATACAGCCGGTGAACCGGGGTTGGCTGTCTTTTTGTTCTGTTGCGGTCATGTGACTTAAGCAGGTGCAGACGTCAAGCAGAAGCCATAGTGTTACTCAGGGAATCCAGGCCGTTAATACATACCTCAACCGTCGAATCCGGCTTGATAGGCAGGACCCCACCGCCGGTGCCACAGGCGATCAAATCCCCCGGAAACAAGGTCAATTCCTGGGACAACCTACTCACAATTTGCCTGGGAGAAAAAATCAGATCGCTAATGGCGTAATCTTGTCGCAATTTCCCCCGGTAGAAGGTCCGCACCTGGAGTTTTTCGACTTCTGCGTCGGTGCAGATGCTGGGCCCAAATGCACCAAAGGTATCCATGCTCTTGGCGCGACACCATTGCTGAAAAGTGGAATCCTTATCGATCAGAGACAATGCCGTAATATCGTTTACACAGGTGTAACCAAAAATGTAGTCCCCGGCTTCCTGTTCCGAAACAGCGCGACAGACTTTTCCAATCACTACACCGAGTTCGCCTTCATATATGATCCTGCCATCATAGTATTGCGGTCGCTGAATCTGGCCAAGATGAGGCAGGTAGCAATTGCTGCACTTGAGAAAATACAAGGGTTCTTCAGGGATTGTCAGACCCTGTTTCTCGGCCGCAGATCTGACATTGTTCCATAGGCCAATCATCTTGCCAGGCCAACAGGGTGTCAGCAGAGTCAAATCCTCTACCCGCAAAATTTCTTCCGTTGGCTGCGCACCATCAAATAGTTCACCTACGTACACAGCAACGCGTTGATTCCCGAAATCGACTTCATCGAGTAGTTTACCCATCTCATCTACTTGTGAATCCTGGCGCCTGAATCTTATCCACTTGCTCATAATTATTCCCGCTATCGCCTGGCGATGAATTTAAGGAAGCTAGTTAACCATAACAGCCAGCCTGTTGCGCCCGCTGAATAACGAGGCCTAAAACGACATCGATGACAGGTGTCGCTATCCCTGTCATTTCTCCCAATTCCTGTACCACGGTTAACAGCGCATCGATTTCCATCGGGCGGCCCTGTTCAAGATCTTGTAACATCGACGTTTTATGGGCGCCAACCCCGGCCGCGCCGTTAATACGTTTCTCGATATCCACGGCAAACTTCACCCCCAGACTCTCGGCGATCTGCTGGGCTTCTGCCATCATAGCTGCGGCAATGGTGCGTGTTCCCAGCTCAGTTGCGATGATATCCAAAGTGGCGTGAGTGAGAACAGAGATGGGGTTGAAGCACAGGCTCGGTCGCACCGGTGCTTTCAGTCCCGCCTCTATGAAGACTTGACTCAGGGCCATTACCCGTTCGGTTTTTTCACCACTGGGCTCGCCCAGGGTGAAGCGATTTCCTTCCACGTGTCGAATGACACCTGGCTCCAGCAAATCACAGGCCGGGTAGACAACACAGCCGATTGCTCGCTGCGGCTGCAATTGCTGCCACTGTTGATCATCAGGATCCACGCTACGCAGGCGTTGGTTTTCATGTGGCCCTTCCAGACCATAGAAGTACCACCAGGGGATGCCATTAACTGCGGTGACTACGGCTCCGCCCGGCGCCAGCAAGGCATCTATTTGCGGCACAATTTTAGGCACAGAGTGGGCCTTGAGGGTGACGATGACGAAGTCCTGCGCCGGCAGTGACTCCGGCTTATCCGTGCAGTTTAGTCGATGGATACTCTCCCCTTCTGCGGTGATCAGTTTCAAGCCTCGGCTTTGCATGGCTTGCAGGTGTGGCCCCCTGGCGATCAAACTAACTTCTGCACCTGTGCTCTCGAGCATGGCACCCAGGTAGCCACCAATAGCGCCAGCACCATAAATACATATTCGCACAGTGTTCCCTCGATATTTTTAACAATGGCGGGTGTTTTTCTCGCCCTTCAAGTCTACCCGATTGCGCACTGCACAACGAGACAAAATAGATTGCTGGATGCCCGTAGAAAGCTCAAATCCTTCACCCGATGGTGCCTGACATAAAAGAGTTGCACACGGTCTTGACATACTACATGCTGTTTCAGCACACTGCTGATTTTTCTCTGGAGCCATACCATGAGCACACTGTGGGAACTAGTAAATAGCGGAGAAGGAAAACAAGCCGCACTCACAGCACCCGGGCAACAGGCCCTCACTTATGATGAGCTGCGTGCTCAAGTAAAAACCACTGCTACCCGTCTCAATGAGCTTGGGGTCGGTCGCAATGACCCTGTCGCCATTGTGCTACCTAACGGGCCAGAAATGGCGAGTGCATTTATTGCGATCGGTGCCGTGGCCACTACCGCGCCTCTCAATCCGGGTTACCGCGGCGAAGAATATGATTTCTACCTGGAAGACCTGAAGCCGAAAATCCTGCTGGTTACTGAAGACAGCGACTCTCCAGCCATTGCCAGCGCCGAGAAGCTAGGCATCAAGGTAGTGCGACTACTACATAATCCAGGTGATCCGGCGGGGAAATTTGAATTGCTGGGAGGGGCGCTTGCCGATGCCTCCCCAATCACTGGCTTTGCCCAGCCCGACGATATTGCGCTGGTACTGCATACCTCCGGCACCACCTCGAAACCCAAGTTGGTGCCCCTAAGCCAGCAGAATGTCTGTGCATCAGCACGCAATGTTGCCCAGTCCCTGGCGCTGACGTCCGCGGATAAGTGCCTGAATATTATGCCCCTTTTTCATATCCACGGTCTTATCGCCGCCGTGTTGGGATCGATGCATGCGGGGGCTTGTGTCAGCTGCACGCCGGGTTTCAACGCCCTGAAATTTTTTAATTGGCTGGAGGAAGTACGGCCCACCTGGTATACCGGCGTGCCCACCATGCACCAGGCAATCCTGACACGGGCCGGACGCAATCGGGAAATCATAGACAGCGTCAAGCTGCGCTTCCTTCGCTCCTCCTCGGCTTCCCTGCCACCGAAGGTGATGGCGGATCTGGAGCAGACCTTCGACGCCCCGGTAATTGAAGCCTATGGCATGACCGAGGCGGCACACCAGATGGCCTGTAATCCCTTGCCACGGGGTAGCCAGAAGCCTGGCTCGGTGGGCCTGGCTGCCGGACCAAAAGTATCTATTATGGATCAGCAGGGTAAACACCTGGCCATCGGTGAAATTGGTGAAGTCGTGATCCAGGGTGAAAATGTGACCGCGGGCTACCTCAATAATGAGGTGGCGAATGCCACCGCATATACCGGCGGCTGGTTCCGCACCGGAGACCAGGGCCGCCTGGATGACGGCGGTTATTTGACGCTTACCGGTAGGCTGAAAGAAATAATTAACCGCGGTGGGGAAAAAATTTCTCCTCGCGAAGTTGACGAAATTCTGCTTGACCACGAGAGCGTCGCTCAGGTCGTTACCTTCGCCATTCCACACGAAAAGCTGGGTGAGGAAGTGGCTGCAGCCGTCGTACTCGAGACTGACGCGGAACTCGACGAGAAAGGCCTGCGTGATTATGCCGCAACTCGTCTGGCAGACTTTAAAGTACCAAAGAAAGTGGTTTTCCTGGAACAGATCCCGAAGGGACCCACGGGCAAGTTACAGCGCATCGGGCTGGCGGAGAAATTGGGCCTGGCTTAATAATAAATAACAGTACAATGATTCATACCCGCCATGGGCAGGTATTGAGCGGGGAGTATAAAAAGTGGAAGAAGGAACCGATAAAAACCAGAGCGCCTCGAACGATTCACCCGATCAGGCAGATCAGGCATCCGCAGAAACTCCAGCAGGTAAAACCCTGGAATCACTGACCTCGGAGCAGTCCCTGGCCGCCCTGGAACTACCCGACATGTCCTTCGGCAAGATGATTTCCCATTTCGGGCCCGGCATTATCCTGATGATGACCGGAATCGGTACCAGCCATATTATTACCGCCCCAACTGCAGGAGGACGCTTCGCCTATGCCCTGATGTGGTGCATTCCCGTGGCCTATATATTTAAATATTACGGCTTCGAAATGGCTTTCCGCTTTACCAACGCCACCGGCAAAAGCCTGATAGAAGCCTATGGCACGGCCTGGAAAAAATGGCCCCTGTGGTACGTCATGGCGACCACGATATTGCAATGTATTATCGGTCAGGCGGGTCGTCTGATCGCGGCAGCGGCGGTGCTCTATTTTCTATTCAGTTATCTGTTCAGCGAGGTCCTGGGATTTGAAATACCGATAGAACTCTTCGCCGCCGTGTTGGGCACATTTTCAGTTTTCATCCTGCTGCGCGGAAATTATAAAATTGTGGAACGGGTGGCTAAAATAGCCGCCGGCTTTCTTTTCGTTACCACAGTGTTCGTTTTCTTTGTCAACCCTCCTTCGATTTCTGTGGCGCAATACTTTTTTATCTTCGACATGCCGTCCGGATCCTGGCTGATTATCGCAGGCTTCCTGGGTCTGCTGCCTACCGGTATCGATGTCTCCTTGCAAGCATCGGAATGGGGCAAGGCCAAGAAGGTAGGCATGGGGAGAATAAGAGGCACCTTGGAGGAGATGGGACTGGCCCGGCGCTTCGATCCTTTCGCGCCGAAGATGGAGGATTTGACCGTGGACACCTCCCGCTTGCCGGCGCATGCCCAGACCTACTGCCAGCGTTGGTTCACCATCGGGCTATGGGATTTTCGTCTCGGTCATATCGTGTCGTTCATCATCGCCTGTATATTTCTGATCCTCGCCGCCATCTGGATGTATCCATCGGAGGTGTCAGGGCAGGACGTAATCGGCGACATCGCCAGGATATTTACCGAAAGTGTCGGCAATGGCCTGATGGTGATATTTCTGATTGGCGCTTTCGCTGCGACCTTTTCGACTGTATTTAACTATTTTGATGGCTGGCCCCGAATAGTTGGCGCCTGCTGCCGCAATATCTTTCCAGCCACCGCGGGATTACAAGGAGTAGACAGGGCCGAATTGGGTTCCGAGCACAAATCCAAATGGTATTCAGAGTACAACATCTATCGCGCCACTATGATTTTTTCCCTGGTGACTGCACTGGTGATTATCATCGGCATGCCCAGACCCGTGTACCTGGTGCTGGTAGCCTCCGCGCTGGCCTTCTTCGTAGCGCCGGTAATTTACTTCTTCAATGTGTATTACTGCCTTAGCATCATACCGAAGAAGGATAAGGCCTTTTATCCATCAACATTTGCCAGATATTTCTCTTTCCTCAGCTTATTTGTATTTACCGGCTTGAGCGGAATATTGATCATGGCGAGGGTATTTAACATTACCCTGTTTGGAGGGTAAATCGGCAAGTGCTTAATGCTGGCAGCAAGCGAATACAAGCGCGGGTGGAGGGATTTCGTCTATTCTCTCTACCCCCGTTGTGCTCGATAGGATTCAGCCGTGGCTTTTGCCCCTAGACTGGTCTGATCCCAGGTTGCAGGCTGCAACCCGAGGTAATGCGGTGATGTATTCGATCATCATGCCACCGCGAATGTCCTGCCGCTCAAGGTAACTGGTCTCGTCATCGACGAAAAATACGCGATTGGTGGTGGCTACCAGCTCCGAGGGCATGGCCTCGGCGCATTGGTGGATTTCCATATCCGCTGGGATGTCATCCCTGGCGCCTTCGCGCCACATGAATACCACTTCCGATTCTTCGAAGTAAACAAATTCAACGATACCATCTCGATCCATATCCCGCGCGCACATCTTATAGACCAGAAAATTGTCGCAATACAGGCTGATTGTCGGGCGTACCCCCGCCGCACCCAGGCCGCAGGCGGCGAGTGCAAGCTGGGACAACAAGACTATCGAAAGTCGGATAAAAACCATTAACAAAGCTCTAAAACCGGATTCCGGCATGCCTTTGCTGAAACGATTTTCCTCCAGCAGGGTGTGGGCAATATGGTCAGCATCTACCGTTTGTCCGAACAATTTACGATTGAAACCGATGCCACCGACGCTGACGCCCCCATAGTTAACGCCATGGTAGCCTTTCATGCGACCGATAAATTTACTCTTGCCGGTGTGACCACGACTGCGCCAGTAGGCACGCGCAATCTTTAGCGCGGTATCGATGGTTTCAGAACCAGAATCGGTGAAGAATACATGATCCAACCCGTCTGGCGTCAAGTCCACAATCTTGTTGGCAAGCTGAAAAGACAAGGCGTGGCCAAATTGAAATCCTGGCGAGTAATCCATCTCGGCTATCTGCGCGCTAACTGCCCGGGTGATTTCCTCACGACCATGACCGGCGCCACAGGTCCACAACCCGGACAACCCGTCGAATATTTGCCTGCCATCGGCATCGGTATAGTAAGCACCCTTGGCCGCCACCATGAATCGTGGCTCATTTTTGAACTGGCGGTTGCCGGTGAATGGCATCCAGTGGGCTTCGAGTTCTTCTCTACTCAGAGTCACTGCGGTTTCCTCTTCTAATTTTCAGGTGCTGGCCACCGCCGTGGTCGCTGTGATCCTAGCTTCGGAATCTTCTGCCTCGAGGCTGGCCAGGTCGTTTCGATACGCTGCTTCCAGTTCCGGATCCGGCCACTTGATAGCGACCAGGTATCCCACAATCAAGGCCGACAGAAATGATGGCGGCATGGTTTCCAGGGCAACAAAATAGGCGCCGATCCCCTCCAAATCCTGAATCACAAACTTCGTAATCAGGGTCATGGAAAACCCGGTTACCATCGCCGCGATCGCCGCCTTCTCAGTAAAGCGGGGCCAGAACAACGACAGGATGATCATGGGACAGAAGGTGGCGGCGATACCAGCCCAACCGAAGATCACGAACCAGAAGATGGTTCTATCAGGCGACAAGATTGAGACCAGTACCGCCAGAGCTAGAGCGCATGCCGCGAAGACAACGGTGATGCGGCGACACAGGCGGGCAGCATCGGAGTCGCTCAGGGCCGGGTTGATGATTTTTTCATAGAGGTCATGGGTGATGGAGGCCGAAGCCATCACCAGTAGGGAGGACACCGTGGACATGATCGCAGACAGGACTGCTGCCACATAAATGCCCACGATCAGAGGTGGAAAAGTGTACTCAACTAGTTCAGACAGCACATTTTGGGCGCCGTTACCGAGTACGGAATCCGGGTCCACACCCGCGGTGGTAAAAATATAACGTCCGAGCACACCGATGCTGACGGCGGAGAAATCAACCAGCAGGGTAAATAACATGGCTATCCATTTACCGCGATCGATCTGTTCCTCGCTCCTAATGGCGATGAACCTGGCAAAAACCTGGGGTGAGCCCATGAAGCCCAGGCCAATGAGCATCATACCGACGACGACGGCTGCATTCATCAGGGTAAAACCGCCCGCTCCCCACATGTCCACCAGGCCTGGCTCAATAGCGTACAAGCCGGCGTAGATGGAAGCGTTATTCGATAGGCTTAGATAAGCGACGGCCGGTAATAGCATCAGGCAGATCAACATCACGGCGCCCTGAAACATGTCGGTCCAAGCCGCGGCCAAAAAACCACCGGCGATGCAATAGGTGGCAACCACGACGAAGCCGACGATGGCGCCGGTTTGATAATCCCAATCCAGAAAGGTTTCGAAGGCAAAGCCGGTGGCATCAATCTGGGCAGAAATATAAATCAACACGAAGATGGAAAGCACGATGGCGGAAACGATGCGCAGCACATTAGTCTTCGATCTGAAGCGACTCGCCATGTAGTCGATGACTGTAATTGAGTCGTATTTGTCGGTGAGCCGCTTGAAGCGTTTCGCCATCAGAAACCAGGCAAAGCCGACACCGAACAGCTCACCAACCACCACCCAATAGGTGCTGAATCCGAGCATGGCGCCCATGCCTGTGAGCCCCAACAGCAACCAGGCCGACTCGCCGGTAGCCTGGGCCGAGAAAGCGGCTACCCAGTAGCTCAGGGTTTTTCCACCGATGACAAAATCTTTCATGCTCCTGACGCGCCTGGATGCGAGGTAACCCAGAAACATCAGGATGCCAAAATAGATGATGATCATTGTGTACTTCTCAAGCATGGAACCGCCTCGCGAAAAACCTGATTCTGGATAATACCTCTCACCGGGACAAGATACACCTGCTGGTGGTGCAGACTTTAGCTGGAGCCGCAGCAGGCATTATAGTTAGACAAGAGGTATAGTGGTGCTGTGCCGGATAACGCGGTCGCAAGACAACACAGCCCATTCTAATAATAACTGGAGGCTACCCCGTGGTTCACTCTTCTCCAAACCAGCCCTCTCGACGCAAGTTTTCAAGACGCAAGTTCATCGGCTCCAGCACTGCGCTGGCAGCCGCCGGCCTCGGACTTCCAGGCCAGGCTGCGCTGGCCGCTTCGGAGCCGGCACCACTATCTGCCACGGCACCGGACTATGTAGTGACCAATGCCCGTGTCATCACGGTGGATGAGAATCAGCCCGCGGCGCAGGCTTTTGCGGTAAAGCGCGACCGCTTCGTGGCGGTGGGCTCCAGCAGCGATATACGCAACCTGGCGACTTCGAATACGGAGATCATCGACGCCGAGGGCATGACCATTACCCCCGGCTTTATCGATGCCCATACCCATGCGTCCGGCGCCGGTGTGAATGAGTTGGTGCAGGTCAATGTGGACCTGCGTTCCATCGCCGAAATCAAGGACGCCCTGCAGCAGCGAGCTCGTACCACGCCCGCCGGACAATGGATTCGCGGTTTTAAGTACGACGACACCAAGCTGGCCGAAGGTCGTCCTATCAATCGCTTCGATATCGATGCGGTGGTGCCCGATAATCCGGTGGTGGTGGGCCATCGCGGCGGCCACACCGGTGTCTATAACAGCATGGCGCTGGCACTGGCCGGTGTTACCGCAGAGACGCCGGATCCGGATGATGGCAGATTCTATCGGGATTCTAACGGTGTCCTTACCGGACTGGTGGCGGAACGTGCCCGCCGCGTATTCAATGGTTTGATTCCCGGTGGCTCGACCCGCGAGCAGCGTCGTGACGGTGTCAAGCTCATCTCTGAGCTGATGACAACAGCCGGCCTGACTTCGATACAACAGACCGGGGGTAGTCGCAACGATATGCTCGCATTCCAGGATGCCCGCGCCGCCGGTGACATGCGTTTTCGCGTATCCATGTTCCCGCGGGGAGGCTTGATCGATGACTTTATCAATGCCGGTATTCGCACCGGCTTCGGCGATGAAGTATTCCGTATCGGCGCGGCGAAATTTGCCGCCGATGGCTCGGCGTCGGAACGCACCATGCGCATGAGCACGCCCTATGTGGGTCGGCCCGACGACTACGGCATCCTCACCATGTCCCAGCAGGAGATTCACGAGGCGGTTGAGAATGCCCATCGCAATGACTTCCAGATCGGCATCCACGCCAATGGTGATGTGACTATTGAAATGGTGCTGAATGCTTACGAACGGGTACAGTCACTCTGGCCTCGCGCCGACGCCCGCCATCGCATCGAACACTGCTCACTGGTCACTCCGGCTATCTTGCAACGTATCAAGGCTCTGGGTGTGATACCTGCCCCCTTCTATACCTATATTCATTATCACGGCAACAAGTGGGTGGAATACGGCGAAGAAAAAATGCAGTCGATGTTTGCCCACAAGTCGTTCCTCGACTACGGCATCCCGGTAGCACCGGCGTCCGATTACACACCCGGACCCTATGAGCCCCTGATGGCCTTACAGAGCATGGTGACGCGCAAGGATTTCGATGGTCGTATCTGGGGTCCGAATCAACGCATCAGCCTGGATCAGGCCCTGCGAATCTGCACCATGAACGGCGCCTATGCCTCGTTCGAGGAAAACATAAAGGGCAGTATCACTGCGGGCAAACTGGCCGACTTTGTTATCCTCGCCGATGACCCCCATGACGTCGATCCGGATGCTATCAAGCACATCGAGATAGTGCGAACGGTGGTGGGTGGCACGACGATGTATGGGACTTAGGCGGAGACCAGGCGGAAGACGCCACTTTCGACTGATGATAGACGGGCTTCAAGACTAAATACGCTAGAAAAACGTTTCCGTTGAGAGCGTGTGAAGAAGCACTTGCCTGGGTCCTTTTTTATCAGTTTGTTAGCCAATATCGTTTACTTTTTCCCGGTCGATCCTTGAGTGCCTCACTTAACTCAGAAGCGCTAGCATTCTCCGAACACGTTCTCTTTGAATCATTCTGTTTGGATTGTACCCAAGCACTCCTCTAGAATCGCTTATGAGTGACCTGGGCCTTGTAAAAGCACTAATTTGCGTGCTGAGAAATATGTGGGTGCGCAGTTTCTTTCCAGTTACTTTAGCGAATATAAATTTGTTTGATGACTAACGCTAACATGCAGGACCTGACCCCAATAGGTTTATTGGGGTTCAGAAACCAGTCATCCGGCCCGGTCTGGAGCGCAGCAATTTGAAGCGGTGAAAACCCAAATCCTGCAAATACTCTAGATCGAAATCCAGCATGCCGAACATATCTCTTGGTTTAAGCGATTGTGAGCACTGCCAGAGACTGATATCACCGTCTTTATTCACCTTCGAGACGCTCGTGTAGCATATTTTCGATGGGCAGGTCATCGCGCTTCCAGCGTTTGCGAACAACATGACTCGCTCTTTTCCAGGTATTGAGAGCAAGAATTCTTCATCCTCATTCGACTCCATCGGAAGAATGACGGTGTCATAAATTTTGTAGGCCTTTTCGACCTTGGCAAGCGTGTTAATATTTTTGATGACACTGGCTTCGACCCTGTAGGCCGGGAAGTCGGCTCTGATCCAATTCGCTAGATTGTCATTAGTGATAATCACCGAGTTGCGTGGCCGGTAATGCTTTTCCAGAAACGGCAGGCAGCTGGTATATTCTGCTTCAGTGGCATAGTGATTTGTCAGCGGTATTCTCAGATTGATACCCAACTTGTAAAGGGAACGCAAGTCGTAGCGGCTGAGCTCGGCACCGTTAAAGACCCGCCCCCCATACAAGGTAAGGGGTTCCGTGAATCCGAAAAAGCTTTCTATCTGCTCGATGGGGATGTCACTGAAGCTGTCTTTGATAAACTTGTGTATAGGGGCTGCTGCCGGTTTGCCCCGCGCTGATATGGTAAATTGCACAACACTGCCTCCAGATGATATTGAAACTAAAACGGGGCCCTGCGGGAATGATTCAGGTCAAGAATATGGTCGATGCGAAACAGCTTTTCGATGGCAATGCATTCATCGTAAGATGAGCAAAGTTTACTGAAGCGAGAGGCGGTTACTCACCCATGATCCGGGGTTGAGGGTATTATGAAAAAGACTGATCGACAGTTAGGTATGGATAGAGACATTAGTCGCCGTGATTTTCTCAACGGCATAAGCGTCACCGTGGGCGCATCCCTGCTGCCTGGATACAGCTTCGCTCAAGGCCCGGCGGTAAACGCCCAGGATGTGCCCGGTTACTACCCTCCCGGGCTCACCGGCATGCGGGGTTCTCATGCCGGCGCCTTTGAAACGGCACATCAGGCTAAGGATGGCGCTGCCTTTAGCGGCTCTGACACAGGCGAAAATTACGATCTGGTGGTGGTGGGCGGCGGCCTCAGCGGCTTGTCGGCGGCCCATTTTTACCAACAGTCAAAAGGCGACAATGCCCGCATCCTGATTCTCGACAACCACGATGATTTCGGTGGCCACGCCAAGCGCAACGAATTCCAGATCGATGGTCGTACAATTATTGGCTATGGCGGAACCATGTTTATCGATGCGCCCTCTGGTTACCCCGATGTAGCCAAACAATTCATGGTCGATCTCGGCATCGATAACCAGCGTTTTTACAACTACTTCGATCAGAATCTTTACTCCTCGATGGGATTAACCGAGGGCTACTTTTTTGACGCCGAGACATTTGGTTCTGATCATCTGGCTGTTGGTGACATTGGTGAGGACAAAGTACTCGAGCAGGCTCCATTATCTGCAAAGGCGAAAGCAGATCTGCTACGCCTGCTAAAAGATGATCGGCATTATCTGCCTGACATGCCTGCCTCCGAACAGAATCAATACTTGCAGAACATGGACTACCATGCCTATCTGAGAGATCGGGCCGGCATGGACGAAGCCGTCTTAAATGTCATGCAGTCCCATGCCCGTGGCGTATGGGCTGTCAATATCGACGCCTTCCCGGCCAATGAAGCCTGGAGCTCGGGTTATCCAGGTTTCGGAGATCTTGAGCTTGGCTTCGAGTCTTACGATCGAGGGGGTGATAAGGAAGAACCGTCCATATTTCATTTTCCCGACGGCAATGCCTCGGTCGCCAGGATTCTTGTACGCAAGATGATCCCGACTGTTGCCAGCGGCAATACCATGGAAGACATTGTTCGCTCACAATTTGATTACTCTCGCCTCGACGATCCCAGTTCAGGAGTCAGAATTAGATTAAACAGTACCGTTGTCCGTGTGCAACACGTCGATAACAATTTATCGAATCCGCTGAAGATTAGCTACGTAAGAGGCGGCAAGACCGAGATTGTAGAATCGAAGCAAGTCATCATGGCCTGTTATAACTCGATCATCCCGCATCTCTGCCCGGAGATGCCTGGGGCACAGAAAGCGGCACTGGCCAACTGCGTCCGGGCACCGCTGGTGTACACCAATGTGCTGATTCGAAACTGGCGCAGTTTTGCCAATCTCGGTATTCACCGTGCCAACTGCCCAGCCAGTTACCATCACGGGGTTGTTCTCGATTTCCCTGTAAGCATGGGCGGTTACCAGTTTTCCAGCTCGCCGGATGAGCCCATCGTGCTGCATTTAACCAGAATACCCGGAGCACCTGGCCTGAGTGCGCTGGAGCAATTTAACGCCGGCAAGCGCGAATTGCTGGCAACAAGCTTCGAGACCTTTGAGAGAAATACTCGAGATCAATTGCAACGCCTGCTCGGGCCCGGCGGCTTCGATGCGGCGCGGGATATCGCCGGCATTACCGTGAACCGCTGGCCCCATGGCTATGCCTATGGCTATGATCCGGAGACAGATCGAATCGCCTTCGACCCGGACAGTTGGCCAGAGGAAAAACAGGTGTGGAGACACGCCAGCAGGCCTTTTGGCAACATCAGTATCGCCGCAACAGATTCGGCATCCAATGCCATGACTGAATCAGCTATTGTAGAGGCTCATCGTGCCGTGAACGATCTGAATTAGGAAACTTATTAACTACAATCAATTGGAAAAGCAAATCAATGAACGTTTTCGCATTGCTCTTGGGCAGCAGAATACCACCACGATACCCATCTGTATGGGGACTATTTTTTGTGCTTCTGGCGGCTGTTGCTTGCAGCCCAAAAGATGAAAGACCAGGATTGTGGCTACAGGGCGATGAGATCACGACTACAGTTAGGGATTGGCGGTTTACCGATGAAATTGAAGAGATAGCGATTGAAACTCGAGCCTGGTATTTGCTGGCTCATTCCACAACCATCTGGTGTGTCCAGCACGAAGGAAATCTCTATGTGGGCTCATACGGCACCGAAAAGAAATTTTGGGAGAAAAATATCGCGCGTGACCCTCGAGCCAAAATTAGGATCGAAGACAAAATTTATAGCGCCGTAATTACTCTGGTGGAAGATTCAGCGTTGAGCCAGCAACTAGATAGTGCCTACAATCAGAAATATGATATGGAAGATCGAATAGAGCAGCAGTTGTAGCGCTCCAGCTCTTCGGTTTTCAATGCCGCCGCACGGCGGTCTAGGGAAGCTCTGATTAGTGATTCCTACCCTACCCGCTCAAAAGACAGCACCTCGACCAGACCCTACACTCATCCCCTGGCCAAAAAATATCGATGACTCCTTGCCGAGTAATAGCGTTGATAATCCATGTTAAAAGAAAGCGTCTTTTACAAATTTCTGAACCGTCGCGATGGCGTGGATGTAAACGAGTATTTACGCATCTCGCAGGAAGATGTGGACTACATTAACTGGAACCAGTTTGTGTTGCCCAATGATTATGGTGATGCTGAGCTGGAGTACCGGGCGATTCGGCATAGCTGCGCTCTTTTTGACGTATCGCCCATGCGCAAGTACCAGCTTCGTGGCAGCGACGCAGGCAAATTTCTGGATCACTTGCTGACTCGGCCTGTGTCCGACGTGGCAGCGATGCAGGGTATCTATGTTGCCTTCTGCAATGCCGATGGCAGCCTCAAAGATGACGCCATTCTCTACAAGCACGCTAAAGATGACTATCTGCTGATGCCGTCAGACATCGATCACAGCGCCTACTTTGAAGCGCTACGATCAGGGCTGGGGATCGAGGAACTCAGCATCATCGACAGCACTGACTCTCTCGCTGGCATGGCTATCCAGGGACCCATGTCAGCAACTGTGCTTAAACACATGGGATTCGATGGCATAGAGTTACTGAAACCTTTTCAGGTACGAGACTACAGCCTCAAGAATGGCGCCGTTGGCAGCTCATTGCGAATAGCGAGGATGGGGTTCACTGCCGATCTGGGTTACGAGTGCTGGATGAAGAAGGGCTTGAGTAAGAATTTCGAGCAGAGCCTGACCGCTGCAAATCGCGGGATGAAGATATCATTGCCCGGCTATGGCCTCACAGCACTGGAAGCCTGCCGGCTCGAAGGCGGCTTCATCGTTGCTGGTTGGGACTGCTCGACGGAAGCAGAGCCCATGCGTGGCTTCGAACGTTCACCTTTCGAGCTTGGCCTTGGCTGGCTGGTGGATCTGAATGCTGCTAAATTTACAGGTCGAGATGCGCTCATCATAGAACAAAAGCACGGTGGTCGTTTTGTCAGGCGCAGCTTTAAAATGTGCTCTGAAGGCAGGCCTGACGATGGTGCAGATATCTGGGCCGAGATCGATGGCGAGGATCGCCAAATAGGTTCGGTCAATTGTTCTAGTTGGTCCTGGAATCTGGGCACCAGGATAGGAAACGCATCGATCATAAGGGAATTCAGGGCCGCGCGGCGGGCCTGGGTAGTTGTCGATTGCGACCGCCTGGAAATGGATTTGAGCCGCGGTCCATTGATCAGTTTCGAAAGACACAGGCAGGTGCCTGCGGAAATTTTTGAGTGAATGATTGCAAAGTTAAATACAAAACATGGAGATACAAGCTAGGGAGCCATCAGAGTTAAGGCACTTCTGAATAATGCCAGAAGGTTTTAGCACAAACTGGCTTGAGCCCGGAGAAAATTATGTCTGATGAAACCCAATCTGAAAATACACTGAAAGCCTGGCAAGCCGCGGCGGCAGATATTCAAATTGACGGTCGCGCGTTTATTAATGGTCAGCGCTCAGACTCTCTTTCAGGAGAGACCCGCCCAACTATAAACCCTGCTAACGGCAATGAAATAGCAGAAGTCGCTTATTGCGGTGCCGACGATGCCGATCAGGCAGTAAATATTGCCCGGGAGGCATTCGAGAGTGGCGTGTGGTCTTCCATGGCGCCAGCCGATCGCAAAATGGTGCTGGTACGCTGGGCTGAATTGATCGAGAGTCATGCCCATGAGATCGCCTTGCTGGAAACTCTCGATGTTGGCAAACCTATTGCAGACACCCTCAATATCGACGTTGGTGCTGCGGTAAGAACAATCCGCTGGAGTGGCGAAGCCATCGACAAGGTGTATGACGAAATCACTCCCACCCCGGCGAACTGCCTGGCACTCGTGACCAGGCTACCGTTGGGGGTGGTGGCGGCAATCGTACCGTGGAATTTTCCGCTCTCAACCACCGCCTGGAAACTTGCGCCAGCACTCGCGACTGGCAATTCTGTGTTGCTGAAACCGGCAAGCAATACCCCCCTGTCAGCGTTGCGCATTGCTGACCTGGCTGCAGAAGCAGGACTACCCGCTGGGGTGTTGCAGGTCTTGCCGGGGTCCGGCGGCAGCCTGGGCAAACATATCGCGTTGCACATGGATATTGACGGCTTGACCTTTACCGGCTCAACGCCGGTTGGTAAGCAATTAATGCAGTACTCCGGCCAATCCAACCTTAAACGTACGTTCCTGGAACTGGGAGGCAAGAGCCCTAACATAGTGTTTGCAGATGGCAATCTGGAACTGGCGGCATCCAGCGCAGCTCTTGCGGTGTTCTACAATGGCGGTCAGACCTGTACGGCGGGAACCCGCTTGATAGTAGAAGAATCGATCATGGATGAATTCCTGCCCATGGTTATCGAGCATTCCAAAGCATGGATGCCCGGAGATCCACTGGACCCAGCTACTGTGATGGGCCCAATGATAGACTCCACACAGTACCAGACGGTTTGTGACTATGTCGCCATAGGCAAAGAAGAAGGCGCGGAATTGCTATTTGGCGGCAACGCCGTGCATGAACAATCCGGGGGCTTCTACTACCAGCCCACAATTTTTTCCGGGGTGAACAACCAGATGCGTATTGCCCAGGAAGAAATATTCGGGCCGGTACTTGCCGTCATCCCTTTTAGAAATGCAGACGAGGCGGTGCAGATTGCAAACGATTCTATCTATGGATTAGCTGGCGCGGTGTGGAGCCGTGACATTAACACTGCTCACAAGGTGGCCAACGCGGTGCGGGTAGGGACCATGGGAATCAACAATTACTTTGGTGGAGACATTACGGTGCCCTTCGGCGGTTTCAAACAAAGTGGCAATGGCCGTGATAAATCCATGCACGCCTTTGCTGATTACACGGAACTGAAAACCACCTGGATTGAATTCGAGTAGTCTTAGAGGGCTCATTCAGCAAAGTAGCTAGAACAGGCCTTCAATGAGGCCCAACTCATTAAGGTGGATATCGTGCGCACTGGGATTAACCGGCAAGCCCGGCATGGTCATAACATCTCCACAAATCACCACAAGAAATTCTGCGCCCGCGGCCAATCTTACTTCTCTGATTGGCACCACATGGTGACTGGGAGCACCCATTAAGTTTGGATCTGTAGAGAAACTGTACTGAGTCTTGGCCATACAAATCTGAAAGTGACCATAGTCTTGCTGATACTGTCTTATCCGCTGCCGCACTTTTTTATCGGCTATGACTTCTTCTGCACCATAAATCTTAGTCGCTATCTGTTCAATTTTTTCCCACAGGCTCAATGAATCATCATAGAGCGTGTGAAATTGAGCATGTCCGGCATCCATCAGCTTCTCCACACTGCGTGCCAATCTTTCGGTGCCAGCACTACCGGCTGACCAATGATTACATTCAATGGCATCCACATTTAGATTTCTACAAAGTTTGATGATTGCCGTAATTTCGTCATTAGCATCGGTGGGGAATCGGTTAATTGCAACGATCGACGGCACACCGAATTGCGAAACATTTCTGATATGACGTGCCAGATTATCGAAGCCGGCGCTGACCGCATCAACGTTGGGAGTTTCGAGTTCATCTCTGCCGACGCCGCCATGTTTTTTCAAGGCGCGCACAGTTGCAACGATAACCACCGCATCGGGATTTAGCCCCGCTTTGCGACACTTGATGTTGAAAAATTTCTCTGCACCCAAGTCGGCACCGAAACCCGCCTCTGTGACCACATAGTCGGACAACTTCAACGCGGTCTTGGTCGCTATAACGGAGTTACAACCGTGAGCAATATTGGCAAACGGACCACCGTGTATCAGCGCCGGATTATTTTCCAGGGTCTGCACCAAGTTGGGCATGAACGCATCTTTCAACAGCACCGCCATCGGACCGTCGGCCTTCATGTCTCGAGCAGTAACAGGTTTTTTCTCTCGCGTATACCCGACGATGATGTTGCCCAGCCGTCGTTGCAGGTCTTGCAGGTTCTCGGCCAGGCAGAAAATTGCCATAACTTCGGATGCCGAAGTAATGTCAAAACCAGATTCTCGAGGCACACCATTGGCGGCACCGCCGAGCCCGGTGGTAATGTTTCGTAATGTGCGATCGTTAATATCCACCACACGCCGCCAGGTAATAAGGCGTGAATCAAAGCCATTGTTACTATGCCAATGTATATGATTATCGGTCAGGGCTGCCAATAGATTGTGGGCTGAGGTAATTGCGTGCATGTCACCGGTGAAGTGAAGATTGATATCTTCCATCGGTACTACCTGAGCAAAACCTCCTCCCGCGGCACCGCCCTTCATACCAAAACAGGGCCCCAGACTGGGCTCGCGCAAACAGATTATTGTTTTTTTCCCAATCGAGTTAAGTGCATCACCGAGCCCGACTGTAGTCGTAGTTTTTCCCTCCCCTGCCGGAGTTGGGGAAATTGCCGTAACCAGGATGAGCTTGCCATCAGTTCTATCGGCCAGACTATCGATGAAGTGATAATCAATTTTAGCCTTGTGGTGACCATAGCAGTGGACCTCTGACACTGGCACTTCCAGCTTGCCAGCTACCTTCGTAATATGATCAAGCTCAGCGGCTCGGGCGATTTCGATATCTGGTTTTTGCATAATGTTTTCGTTTATTTCTGAATTGATTTTAGATTTTGGCTCGAGAATACCTGACTAGATTAAACATGGACACGCAGCCTCACCATGCCTTTGGAACTTGTGGGACAGCAGTGACTCTGACCCCAATTATGCTTTCCTAAACAGAGGCAACACCCCAAGACGGTTTTTAAACTCGACTTCATTACCATCGCTATCGAGCAATGGTTTCGGTGGATCCAGCTTTTGGGTTAAAGGAGTCACGATGAGGATAGTGATCAGTCCAACCATCAAGCCCAGCAGATCACCCGGCAGATCTGGCGCGTAGACAATTGCCACGAACCAGACCAGAAAACCCATTGCCATCGAGGCTAACGCGCCGGACCGATTCGCCTTCGACCACCAGACGCCGACGATGAAGGGTATGGTCACACAAACCAGGATCACCGAGTTCGCGTCCAGTATCAGGTTATAGACAACCTGCACTCGCAGCGCTACGTAGACTGCCACGGACCCCAGCACCGGGATGGCAATACGCGTCGCCCACAGTCGCATCCGGTCTGCAACATTCTTCTTGAATAAGGGCAAAATGTTGACACTGAATACGCTCGCTGCCGCAAGCAGTGCGCTGTCTGCGCTACTCATGATAGCTGCCAGTAAGGCACCAACAAACACGGCGATGGCAACCGGATGCAAATGTGCCAAAGCCAGTTCTGGAATCACTGTTTCAGGATCCACCAGGCCAGGCATGGTAACGCTGGCAATTATTCCCAAAGTTACCGGAATCATTCCAATGGAAAGATGGCCAAAACCTGCCAGGTAAAATGAGTTCTGTGCAACCTGTTCATTGCGGGCGGAAAATGCGCGTTGCATCAAGGTCTGGGCTGACACATCGGCCAGACCAAAGATCAACCAGGCACGAAAATAATTCAACCACAGCGATGGATTGTTTTCTTTCGGAATCATGCGAAAGGTATCTTCAGGCAAATGCGGTCCGATGTTGCCCCAACCTCCAACATCGATCAGCACTACTATCAACAAACAGATCAGCCCCAGAGCAATAATGATCATCTGCACAAAATCCGTCATCGCCACTGCCCACATGCCACCTACCGACGTATAGACAAACACCACGATAGCGCCGCCTATGATACCTAACTCTACCGGCACGCCAGTTAATGTTTGAAATACAAAACCAAATGCCACCAGCAGCGCCCCGGTCCATCCTATATTGGAAGAAATGGATCCAATGGCAGCAATAGTGGCGGCCGTCCTGCCATATCTATTTTCGAAAAAATCGATGAATGTCAGTAAACGTAGGCGCCGAAAGATGCGGACAAAGAAAAACCCGACAAGAAAAAGCGCCAGGGCGCCACCAAAAGGGTCGGCGATTACGCCTAGCAACCCTTGTTCATAGGAGGCGCCGGCACCACCTAGCATGGTACCACCACCAAACCAGGTGGCTACTATGGTCGTGCTGCACAGCCAGATCGGCATATTACGTCCGGCAACTATAAATTCTGAGGAAGAAGTATTGGCGCGTTTAGAGGCAAGAATACCAATCAGCAGCATGATCGCCAGGTAGACGATCACACCGATGAAGATGATTGTTTCGCTACTCACAATATTCCCCCTGCCAGCTGAGTCGGTAGTCCTTGCAGCGGTTTTTTAACTCGGACTAATCTGGAAGCAAGAATGCTGAGAATAATGAATCGGTAAAGAGGATTGTTGGAAACCAGGACGGCCAGCGGCCTATAGTCCTTCCCGAGATCAGGTTGTTTCCTGGCTGTTATTTTAATTGTTAGCCCCAGTATGAATTTCTGCTGTTCGAGCAGTAGTCGGTTTGGCAACTCATAGTATTAGCAATAGCCAAAACCAGCAAACAGTATACCTATCGATATTGATCCGGCATTCGCAGCCTATAGGCCAGTATTGGGAGCCGGCACTCCCCTGCCCTGGGATGACAAATTGATTGCAGGATTTAAAATCCTACCACTCCACTGGGAAGTGCGGGATAGTCTCCGATGGTGTTGCCGCTCTTCTGCACGGCGGCGATAGCAGCCTCGGTAATATCCAGACCCTCAAGCATCACCCGCTCATCCATGTTCAACGCCGGATACATTCTGACATTAGGCTCCATCTCACATATAGCCCAAACACCATTTTTCAGCATTTCATTACGTACTGATCGAGCGATATATAGATTGGCTGCCTTCGCTTCCCCAGCCGCTGCTGCAGGATCGGCAAATGCTATCCCCATCAACAAACCCAGGCTGCGAACTTCACTCACGACGGCATATTTTTCTGCCCAGTCTGCCATCCGTTGCTGAGCCAGTTCTGACAAATGCCGGGCCTGACCGAGGATATTGTCACGCCGATATATTTCCAGTGTTTTCAAGCCTGCGGCGCAACCTGCAGGCGTCCCCGCAAAGGTACTACCGCCACTGGCACGAGGATTATCCCCGAGAACGTCGTCTCTTGCCGCGACTCCAGCACAGGGCTCAATACCACCGGACAGGTTTTTCCCAACCACCAGAATGTCCGGTAACACATCGTAGTGCTCGACACTCCACATGTGCCCGGTTCTTCCCAGACCGGTCAATACTTCGTCGGCTATCATCAACCAGTCATGGCGATCACAGATTCGACGAACACCTTGTATGAACTCTACGCTGGGAATCCAGTTGCCACCCTCCGCCAGTCCAGGCTCTATCAATATGCCTGCAATGTTTTCGGCCGGCACTATAAAATCCGGAATGTGCGATTCCAAATACCACAGGCAATAGTCCACATATTGCTGTGGATTCATATCTGCTGGAATGTTTTCGGAATATGGATAAGGCGCCTTGATAACACCCCCACCCCAGGCCTCCATATACAAATTGTTAGCGCTGGAATAGGCACTGATCATCTTGGTGCCTAATCCCTCGCCGTGGTAACAGGAGGTGAAGCTGATGATGTGACGTCGCCTGGTATGGCAGAGCGCCAGGTGTACAGCCGACTCTGCCGCCTCGGTGCCGGAGACCTCGAAACTGAATCGTGGTAGTTGCTGGCCTGGCATTATCTCCGCCAGTTTCTCAGCCAGTTCGAAGCGCAGGGGATGCTCCCAGTGGTAACCATAACGTCGGTGGGCGGCATGCACTGCCTCAATAATTTCCGGATGACAATTGCCCAGTGGGTTGGTAGCCCAGCCATTTTGGAAATCGATATAGCGTTTGTCCTGAAGATCCCAGACAAAGTCTCCCTCAGCTCTCCCAACAATGAGCTGCAGCGGTATTTCAAAGCCTTTAGCTTGCGCCCGCTGCGCCAGCGAGTCGTAGCGCAGGCCGTTGCGAAATAATCGCTTGCCGGATTGCAGCAGCGAATCTGTCTGGTAACCAGTTAAATGCTTATCCATAAGACGTCCCGATTTGTGAATTAAAACTGTTAATCAAACAACGGATTTGAGCTCCTGGCTATTGGGCTCAAAAGTCTCCTGTGCTTGCTAAGTCATTGATTAAGAGACATTATACGAGTATATAGTAAATTAAACAGTTGTTTAACATCTGCCTGGCAGATGCTCTCACAGCACAGGAGTGGATCTGGATGCCCGCCACCAACCAGGCGATCCAGCAGGATCGTCGTAAATTATTGATAGACGCCACTATCACCGCCATCGCCGAATATGGCCTGTCCCAGCTCACTCTTGCCAAAATCAGCTCCATTGCCGGCCTCACTGCTGGCACGGTTAACTTTCATTTCGACAGCAAGGAATCGCTGCTGCTGGAAACTTTAAACTTCGTCTCTCAAGAGTTTGAGAACAGTATTGCCCAGGCGCTGGAGCAGTGCGGTTCCAATCCAGCCAAACGCCTGGCGGCGATCATCAATACCACCCACGATCCGGATATAACCGAATACCGGAAAATGGCGGTCTGGCATGCCTTTGACTCAGAAAGCCGCGCCCGAGAAGATTACCAGCTCATTTGTGGTGCCCGGGATCGCCAAAGCTTCGCGATTATTCTCGAACTCTGCGAACAGATCATTCGTCAACAAAACAAAGAGGCTGAAATAAACGCTCGCGCCATTGCCAACGCTATCTGCGGCTTGAATGACGAGTTGTGGAAGGAAATACTTTTTGCCAGTGAGGACTATGATCGCGATGAGGCCAGAAACGTGTGTATGCGATTTCTGGCAAGCATTTTCCCCTGGTGTTATGAGATGCCAGCGGTGCTCCCTGGCGACCCACAGGCCACCATGAGCGATCCTGTTAGCGTCGTCAAAGCAGGTGCTGCGGACCTGGATCAGGCGTCTGCTCTATTTGATCTTTATCGCCAGTTCTATGAACAGAAAGCTAATCCAGCGCTCGCTAGAGAGTATCTGGGCGAGAGGTTATCCAATGGCGATTCAGTAATCTTTCTCGCGCTGGATAACAAAGGCTCTGCGCTGGGTTTTACCCAGCTCTATTCGAGCTACTGCAGTGTCGCTGCAAAGCCTATCTGGATTCTGTATGATCTCTATGTAGATAGTACAGCGAGGAAAAATGGCGTCGCCAAGGCGCTAATGAATCGGGCGCTTTTGCTCGCCAGAGAAACCGGCGCCTGCCGAATCGACCTGGAAACGGCAAGCGATAATATTGCGGCTCAGGCACTCTACGAATCACTGGGTTATGAGAGAGATCAGGATTTTTACAAGTACTCTCTCGAGATATAAGTGACAAACTCTATGAATACAACAACCGAAGAAGAGACTTTCGTAGATACCCGGGAATTATTGGAAAATGCGGTTAAGGTAATCTATGACTACCTCATTGCACCCAATAAAAACGAAGCGAAAAAAAGATTCAGAACACTTCTGAATGCAGAGCCGCAGCTTGTTGCAGAAATGCCAATGGAAAATGGCGAAAAAATCGATCTTTTTCTGCAACTTGATTACAGCGAATTTCAGGGCCCTTTTATTTACAGGAATTTTAAAAAGTACCTTGCTCAGTTAGTCGGGATTATCAGCCAGACTANNNTTTCCAAATTCCTTGTTCACGCAGGTCGGCAAGCGTTAGCTCAATGCCTTTGCGCAGCGCCAATACCAAATCATCGATTTGTGATTTCGTAATAATCAGCGGCGGCGACATAATGCAGATATTGATAAAAGGCCTGACAAGCAGACCAAGTCTCTGGCAGTGTTTGTCTACCATTTTACCGATGGCAAAATCTCTTGCCAAAAGCTCTTCTTCACTTTCGGCCGCAATAGTCATCTCGATAGCGGCCATTAGTCCGGCTCCCCTCACATCGCCCACCAGCGGAATATCATGCAGTGTGCGCAACTGCTGCTGAAAATAGGGCGCTACTTCATTGACATGCTCGAGGATGTTTTCCTGCTCCATGATATTCCAACTGGCCAGAGCGGCCGCGCAGGCGTGCCCTTGATATTACTGGCTAGCTGACAAAGCCGCAGCGCCGAGTCTACGGCTGTAGAGCCACCGGTGGTGAAGAAGATCCGATTCAAATCGCCGGGAGTTTTTGTAGCAATGCGTTGGGCCAGTTCAACTTCTTTATCATTGATCAATGAAAATGCGCTCGAATAACCCAACTCCATGATTTGTGCCGCCACAGCATCGGCAATTTCCTGTCGACCATAACCGGTTTGCATACACCACATTCCGGCAGGGCCATCCAGTAGTCTGTTGCCTTCGGCATCATAGATGTAAGCACCCTCGCCTCTTACGATTACCGACGATGACTTGTCCTCACCCAGTGAGGATAACTCCGACCAGGGATGCAACAGGTGTTTGTTGTATTTGTCTCTGTAGTTATCGCTTTTCACTGTTTTATCTCCTAATGGATTAAAGCGGGCAATAAGTTACGGCGAAAAACTGGCCAGCCATCGCCCATACAAACTATCGGCGACACGGTTCAGGGCGGTAATTTTTGTCGCGAGCTGCTGGTTAATCTGTTCGAAATTTTGCTCACTCTCGGTTTCCAGCTCCAGATCTTCGCGCCAGTTCGTGATCCAGCGGGTGATCAGGGGCAGTGTCATCTCTACATGACACTGCATAGCCAGTACCTTGTCGCCATAGCTATACGCCTGATTTTTGCAGTGGCTTGATGAAAATAGCAACTGGGCATCCGCGGGCACAGAGAAGGTTTCGCTATGCCAGTGAAACATGACGAAGGGGTCTTCCACATCGCCCAACCAGTCATCAGTTGCACTGGAGTCGGAGCGATGGCAATCATGCCAGCCCACTTCTTTGACCGGGTTCTCGGTGACATTTTCCCCGAGGGCTTTGCTTATCAACTGACCACCAAGGCAATGACCCAATAACGGCACTCCTTTGTGAAGTGCCGCCTCAATCAAATTGACCTCACTTGCTATCCACGGCAGCTCGTCATTGACACTCATCACCCCGCCCATGAAAACCAGACCAGCTATCGAGTCATCCAGTTTAGGAACGGGCTCGCCCTTGTAACAACGGACAATTCTGTGGGGAATATTTCTTTGCAGAAAATAGTCTGCGATATAGCCTGGATGCTCGTCATCCATATGCAGAAAAATTAGTACTTCCTTGTCCATGCGCTGCCTATTTGGGAACAAAATCTAACTGTTGGCCAAGTGTGATATTAACATCGCGTGTTACTTGTTGAAACGTTGGTGTTAATTTGCACTCAAATCTGACCCGGGGTTCGCAGTAATAGTTGAACCGGTTAGATTAATTAAAATCGAGGTTGGCGATATAGTGGACGGGTCACTATTCGATGCAAATACAGGGGATTACTGGGTCCATTTTGGATGCAAGCAACAGCCACCGTAAGAAATGAGTTAACAACCCATTAATGTGAATGTTATAAGCAAAAATCATCGGTATTATGATGAAACCTGATTGCCCACTGATTAAAGGACCTACTTAACCATGACTGAAAAAGTTGCCATTGTGACAGGAGCCAGTTCGGGCATAGGTGCAGCGATCGCAAGCACATTCGCCGCCGCCGGTTTCAAGGTAATCGCAGCGGGTCGAGATAAAGATCGAACTAAATTAGTGTCTGACTCTCACCTCAACATATCTGAATGGATCGGAGATATTACGACGTCTGCCGCCTGCAATGCCTTGGTAGCAAACACCTTGGATCTATACGATCGGCTCGATGTTCTGGTCAACTGTGCTGGCATTTGGTTCTCTGCAAGCGCGGAAGAGACCACAGATGAGAAATGGCGAAAAACCATAGCCATAAACCTTGACGCCGTGTTCTATCTCAGCAGAGCAGCGATCCCTCACCTTCGCAAGACTCGAGGTGTAATACTGAATATATCGTCAGAATGGGGACTTGTTGGTGGTGAGGAGGCAGCGGCGTACTGCGCCAGCAAGGGGGGCGTGGTACTGCTCACCAAGGCAATGGCAAAGGATCATGCTCGAGAGGGCATCAGGATCAATTCCATCTGCCCAGCTGACGTCGATACACCAATGTTAATAGATGACGCGAAACAGCGTGGAGTCGATGAGTCGACCGCACTGGAGCAGGCAAATAGCTTAAGTCCGACAGGTCGCGTGACAGCTGCAAGCGAGGTCGCAGAGCTTGCACTCTATTTGAGTTCCAATTCCGCTGCACAGATCACGGGGGCGGCGATACCGATCGATGGTAGCAATACGGCATGAGGTGCGGGGGAGCGGGGGACACTAACAGTTTAATAGCTTAAGGTTTTTTAATGACATATTTCTGGTCAACTATGAAGGCCCTGTGCGGCTTAAGTTAAGCTATTAAACTATTAGTGTCCCCGGTAGCCCGGTAGAAATCTGCCCTGGTCAACTGTTCCCAGTGGACTTCGATTCCCAGACCAGGTGCCGCCGGCGCAATTGCCCGAGCGCTGGCGTCCATCGGGATCCCGTTTTTCATACCAAATTCGAAGGCATCCCTAGGCATTGGGGCTTCAAAGTACCTCGTCCGCTCATTGGCCAGCATCAGATGCAGATTGGCTGCCTGGGCCAGCGAGTGCCCCCAGCTTTGGATCTCGATCGCCAGACCGGCGTCGTTGGCGATTATCAGCAGCTCGAGTGCCGTAGAGATTCCACCTACTACTGTGGCGTCGAACCTACCGGCATCCCAGGCGTCCGTTTTGATGCCCAGCCTGATGAATTCAGGCGAATATATGTTGTATCCGGCAGGAATGATCGATACAGCGAGCCTCTTTCTGAGCTCTGCGTATTGTCCCAGTAGTTCGTCGTCGAGCGGGGCTTCGAACCAATCGAACAGCCCCTCGTCCATTTTCCTACCGAGCCTGAGGGCGTCCTCCAGATCGTAGACTGCTTCGAGATCGATCATGAAAAGGTAGTCCGAGTCTGCAAAGGTCTGCTGCACCCGCTCCACGAGTTGCAAGTCCTCTTCGATCAATCCCCAGACATGAAACTTGAAACTGGTGTAGCCGAGTTTAGCTGCCACCTTAACCGCTTCGATGTGCTCGGAAAGTGAGTCGTACCAGGGGAGACTCGCGTAGGGTTCAATAGCGTGCCGTTTTGCTCCCAATAGCTGGTATAGGGGCCGATCTGCACGACGCGCGGCCAGGTCCCAAAGGGCGATATCGATGCTGGAGCGAGCGGCGTCACTCAGCTTGGGACGCGTTCGCGCCAGTACTGCTCCGACTTCGACCGGGTCCAGGGATTTTATAGCCAGGAGATCGCCGACAACGTCCTGCAATTCCAGCAGCAGTTCGTCGCTGAACTTTCCATCGTAGTAAGTATCCACCCCGGATATGCCTTCGCAGCCGTCGGCGCTGGTGATGCGCAAGATATTGTTGACCTGGTGCCAGGCATTTTCGCGGCCGGAATAGCGGGCCGTGGTGTCGTTGGTGCCGACGCAGTGGATTTCAACGACGTCGATTTTGCTTCTCGTACTGCACAGCGCTCTCACCTGAAAACGCCGCCAATAGCTCGACCGCAGTCACAGCGGCTTTAGCGGAGACAGGGGATATCGAACTATTCCGGTGGAAGCTCATCATGTTGTACAAGATTGTCGCTTATTTCATGCCACGGCGCCTTGGAGCCGACAAAAATATGGTAGGCCTCTGGCAGCAGTGGGCTTCCTTCGATAGCGCTCATAGATAGATACAGAAAATTGGGGTAGCTATCGACGCTGACGAGGATATTGGAGCCACAGTTGCCGCAAAATACTCGCTGGTGGTCAGCAGACGACGCATAGGTCTTAAGATCTTCCTCGCCGCTAAGATAGCGAAACTTGTGAGTATCTACACCGGCGAAAGTAGCGTAGGCCGCACCGTGCAGTCGCCTGCACTGCGAGCAATGGCAATGAGAAAAATCCGAGATTTCACCATCCACTTCATAGGCAACGCGTTTGCACTCGCAGTGTCCGTTTATCATGCTTAGCTCCAGACAGGATAGAGGCCTTACCGTACTGCAGGTGAGGCCTGGGAATCATCTTAACGTGTAGGCTGGGAGAGTAATCGCTGCACGTGCTGGGCTGTAGTGGCGGTTCTCCGCGAAAATTTAATTTAACACCTCGGCCACTTCTCGGGCAGCACGAATCCCCGACCAATATGCACCATGGCAAGTGCCATTAGCACGAGCAGTAGCCTCGCCTGCAAAAAACAATTTGTTATCGATGGCAAGCGGTAATGATTCACGTTGGTGAAATTGACCGGGTAGAGCACAGGCATAGGAACCCAATGCCCAGGGGTCTGTGACCCAGGCGGTAACAATGGAACGACCGACCGACTGCCTGATATCATTACCAAATAGTTCTGCGATGTGATCTACCGCAAACTCATGCGCCGCTTGTTGGCCTTGCTGCTCCATCCAGATACTAAAACGCCCACCCATAAAAACCGATACGACATTTGTAGACAGGAGGTTTACATCGATGTAAGCCCCGTGTGCTGCACTGGACCAGGACTGATAATAGCCGCTAGCATCGGGGCCAAAAACATCCTTAGTAAAATGCACCCCGATTTTATTTTCGGCACCCATGGGCAGCCCTTCAATGGCTTGCATTTTCCAATCCGGTAATCGTGGCTTAAAGTGAATATGTCGTGCAGCTAATATTCCGTTGGACACTGTGCTTATGAGACATCGAGCTCGCATTGATCCTTTAACGGTTTTTACATGAACATCCTTTTCCGACCAGTCAACACTTTCCACTTTGGTATTTAGTGAAACCCTAACGTCGCTGCCCCACTGTGCGACCAAATTTCCATAGCCGCGCAGAGTGTTAAAACTTATATGCTCTTCAACCTTATGGAAAAAATCGGCTGCCGACGCCTCATCAAGATCTTTAGGTGCTGTTACGGCCATCATGTCAATGTACGGTGTTGCAAAGGGGTTTTCGAGATCAATGATTTCACTGATAGCACAGTCATCACCACTTTCAACAGAGCTCCGAATGGCTTCTTCACATTCTTGGTAATACTGTTCCTGTGCTTTTACTTCGTTTTCATCTAGCAGTCTACCGTTATAATTGTAATGTGCGTCGTAACGATACTCCTCGATAACAGCACCCTGATTTCTTGCAAAATCTACAAAGGGGTTGCTTTCGTCAATATGGTTTTTAGCCTCAGGTCCAGCGTCCAGGTAAGCACAACCCAAATCAAACCAAACATCGGGGGCGATCTCTTCACTGTAAGCACGACCACCAATACGATGAGAGGCTTCTACCACGATAAATGAAATTCCTTGTTTACTAAGTTCTTTGGCGGCTGATAAACCAGCAGCACCAGCACCGATAATAATGACATCGGTTTGCATAGACATGACTCCTACCTTGATTATCAAGAGAACCCATTCTACGTCCCTCCCGGCGGTGGGATTTCTACCCTGGAACTGAAATGAGTGCTCAATCTTTACTGGGAAATCGGGGGATAGTGGCCCTAATTATTGGTAGCGTATCTTGCTTAAAGATTTAGTATAGGCCTGACCAGTGTAACAATGCTAGCAAGGGAAATTCGCCCATGAAGTCATTCCTGCAGCTGACGTTTTAGCGGCATAGTCAGCCCCCCGGGAGCGCTGGAGACAGCAGAGTTAGGGGCACTGTCACCGGAATTACCTGGAAAATAAAGCTGCCTCTTAACCCTAATTCAGTGGATACTGGCTGGAGTTGTTGTGATCCAGACAAGGTGCGCAGTTACTATGTTCCGAGAGCTAAGAAGAGGAGGAACCGGGTTGCTGCTAACAGTGTGTCTATTCAGCGGCTGCGCCTCCGAACCAGCTAATCTGGAAGGCAAGATTTTTGATGCCAATTCTCGCTACTGCCGTCAACTCTTGAGAAGCACATCACAGGTATATCGAAACAACCCTATCCCGGATTCAAATAGAAGCAGGGCGACAAACCCCCAATCCTCAGCGCCACAACTTGTCAATGAGACTGAGCGGATCACAAACATGCGCAGTTACGAAATGGATTGTGAATCGCTCAGTGGCTATAACCAGCGTACCAAGTAAAGGGAATATCGGGGCAATAAGCCTAATCATTAGTGACGTATCTTGCCTAAAGATTTGGCATAGGACTGACCAGTGTAACAGTGCTGGCAAGGGGCATTTAGCACATGGAGTCATTTCAGCAGGTGGTGTAAAAGCGGCACTATCAGCCCCCTGGGGAAACTGGAAACAGAACAGTTAGGGTCACTGTTCCCAGAACTCCCACGCCGCCTACCATACATCCATGATTTTGTAGCACATCATGCCAGCAGCCATCGCCGGGCGCCGCAATAGCTTTCCCCCAGGCCAGGGGTAGTGCGTTATCTTCGCCATGATGTCAAACCTTTCGCTATTGCCATCGATGGCCTCGGCGATGATTCGTCCCATGATATGAGTTGGGGCCACGCCATGACCGGAGTAACCACCTACATACAGAACATTCCCCTGCAGACGACCCATCTGGGGGATACGACGCAGGCTTACCGCCATTTGCCCACTCCATTTGTAGTCGATATTCACAGTCTTCAGGGCTGGAAAGACGTTGATCATTTTTTCCCGCATGATCTCGGTGACGTTGGCCGGCTCCAGGCCTGTGTAATTGGACAAGCCGCCAAAAAGCATTCTTTTGTCACTGGAGAGTCGGTAGTAGTCCAGTGCTGTATTGGAATCACACACTGCGACATCTTTGCGCAAGCTCTGTTCAAGCTGTTGTTCATTCAAGGGTTCAGTCGCCACAATACAACTGGTAGAAGGCAACACACGGTTATCCAGATAGGGAACCAGATTACCGAGATAGGCATTTCCGCAAATCACAACGTAGTCGGCTCTGATACAGCCTTTGTCGGTGTGCACTGCCGGATTTTCCCCGTAGGTGATGCTCTTGACCGTGGACAGCTCAAATATGCTCGCCCCCAATTGCTCGGCGACCCTTGCTTCTCCGATGCACAGATTCAGAGGATGCAGATGACCCCAGTTACTCTTGTAATAGCCGCCGAGGTAGAGCTCTGAATTGATGTATTCAGCGAGTTGGCTGCGGTCCAGTACTTCAATATCGTCGTCTTCCTCTGCCCAACGTTCATAGGCTCGAAGATGCCTGGGCCGCAACGCAGCCTCGCAGTAACCCCATTTGAGATCACAATCGATAGCATATTTCTCGATGCGCTCACGAACGATTCCGACACACTCTGCTCCCATCTGATAGATAGCTTCGACACCTTCGCTGCCAACAGCGCGCCTGAACTTGGCCGGGTTATGGCCAACACCGCCGATGATCTGACCTCCATTGCGGCCGCTGGCACCCCAGCTGATACGATTGCCTTCAACCAGGGCCACCTTAAAGCCTCGCTCGCAGAGCTCTACTGCGGTTGAGACACCACTGAATCCTCCGCCGATAATAACCACGTCCACATTGAGCTCAGCTTCCAGCTCGGGATAGCTAGTTTCCCAGCTGGCAGACGCCGCATAATAGGATTCTGCGTGTTCGCTGGTCTCACTTGCTTTTTTCAATAACATACTTTGCCTCACACTTGCTGCTTACAACTACTGCTTTAGAACATCTTCTGTTTACACGGCACCACATCCATACAATACTTAGTTCACATAGTGTTTACTCAGACCCGGAGACCGCACCCCGTCCCAAGGCATCGAGATACCAGCTGATAAATTTCATAGACATTGCTTCAAACTCCGGATGGTAGGGGCCTGGCTCGAAAAAGTGAGAGTTGACGCCTTCGCTGTTGCGAACAATGATGGCCTCATCTTCCTGAGAGGTGCGATGCCATAGCCAGGTGAGTTTATCTCTATCGTAATCCACCCCTGCTTCCGCATCCCCATTCACAAACCACACTATTTCCATATCGGTGCTGGTAATTCCCCGCGGAATGAAGCGGTACAGCACGCAGTGATCCGGATAATTCAACATAAATGTCAGCGGGCCCAGTTGGAAATCGCCAGCACCGCCATCGAATCCTTGCATGTGGCCCATCAAGGGTGCGACCGGTTTGCCATCCTCGCTGCCGGTTTGATATCCCTCGTACAGGGCGTATCGGCTGTGATATGCACAGGCTCCAAAAGCACTGGCAGCGTCGTAGTAGTCATAGAAGCCTGCCGTTATGCCCTTTATCCCGGTGACTTTTTCTGCCCGGGCCCACATCGCTTCGTTAAGAGGCCTCACCTTGTGATCAAGCTCCTTCAGGGTATGGCCCCTGGCATAGGCTCGATGGGAAGTGGCACAGTGATAACACTCCAGATAATTTTCCAGGCACAATTTCCAGTTTGCATCCACTCGATAGATCCTGGCGTCAGCCACCCTGGCGTTGGCTAGGTCATAGGCACCAAGTACCGTATTTAATTTTTCCAGGGGCCCGCGAAAGTCACCCGCCTCATCGTCAAGATTAATAAATATCATGCCTTGAAAAACTTCGAATCTGACTTGTTTCAAGCCATAGTCGTCACAGGAAAAGCCTTCGAGCAGATCCATGTCTCGAGCAGTCATTAGTGAACCGTCGGTGTTGTACACCCAGCCGTGATACGGGCAGACATAGGTTTTGCGATTACCGCTTTTCTCTTCACACACTCGCGAGCCCCGGTGTCGGCAAATATTGTGCATTACCTGCACCTTGCCAATGTCATCGCGACTGACAATGATCGAGTCTTCCCCTAGCTCGAAAAGAAAATAGTCTCCATGGTTGGGAATCTGACTAATGTGCCCTGCATAGATCCAGCTCTTGTAAACAATCTGTTCCAGCTCGGTTTGGTAAGTGACATGGGAACGGTAGAAATAGGAGTCGATAGCAAAGCCGGGTTTGCCCTGTTGACGGGTAACCATCTCAGCCAATCTGGCAGCAGAATCGGTGACATCTGTGGCAATGAATTTCATAGCAGCTAACCCGTAGACTCAGCCTCCGGTCGGTCTTAAGGAGCGGATCTACCGCTGCCGGGAACCAGGCCCGGAAGCAATTGAATGATCATATAGAATATTAAATGACTATTCAATCGATAGATTTACAGTCAACCCCTTAATGTTTTAATTTTTATATATCAATTAGTTACGAGACTAACACTAGTCAGACCGACCGTAGATACCACTCGTAGTCGACGTTCGATACCTGCCTGGAGAACTCATCACACTCGTCGCGTCGCACGTTACTGAACAGCTTGCAAAAATCTTCGCCAAAATAGCCGGGAAGCACCGAGCTGCGCTCAAAACTATCCAGCGCCAGCGACCAGACCCGGGGCAGCGTAATGACTTCCTCCTCAATCTCAAAGCCTTCCGGAATCATCTCGCCCGGATCACAGGCATTGACGATGCCATGATGGATACCCGCGGCAATTGCCGCCATGACCAGATAGGGATTGGCATCGGCGCTCGCCACTCGATGTTCCACTCGCCGATTGCTGTCGTTGGAAACTGGAATCCGCAGCGAGACATCGCGGTGGTTATAACCCCAGTTGGGCGTCAGCGGCGCATAATTACCCGGAATCAGTCGGCGATAGGAATTGGCATTGGGAGCGAAGATGGCCATGGCATCTTCCATGGTCTGCGCCAGACCACCGATCGCATGTCGAAGTCGATCAGAAATGGTCGGCGTGGCGGTGGAATCAGCATCGGCGAAGACGTTATTACCCGCTTTATCGTAGGCACTGAAATGAATGTGCAGGCCGCTACCCGCGATACCCGCAAAGGGTTTCGCCATAAAACAAGCCGACATGCCATGTTGGCGGGCAACACCTTTAACAATGCGCTTGAGTAAAACCGCATGATCACAAGCCACTACTGGGTCAGCCACATGATGCAGATTTATTTCATATTGACCGGGCGAGAACTCGGATTGCACCGTGGTCATGGGCACGTTTTGTTCGGCGCTTACTCTACGCACATCATCGAGAAAGGCATCGTGTTCCCATAGGTTTTCTGGCATGGCATATTGGATGCCGGGTTGTGGCAGCCTGGTTCCCGGAACCGAAGGAAGCTTCAGCTTTGGCACAGCATCGTCGCTATCCTGAATCAGGTAAAACTCCAATTCCGTCGCCACTATGGCCGACAGGTCCATTGCGTAGAAGGGTTCCAGAGCGCGAATAAGCACGTTGCGCGGATCGAAGTGTGTAGGCGTGCCATCAAGCTCGACAAATGACGACAGGATCTGCGCGGTATCAGATTGCAACCAGCTGATGGGGGCAAGAGTATTGGCTACCGGTCGCATCTGGTGATCCGGGTCGCCCCCCAAAATCCCCAGCTCCACATCTTCAGCAAAGTCGCCGAGGCTATTGCACAGGCAGATCGAAGCCGGCGCCTTGATACCCTCGTTGAAAAAAGTTTGGCATTCGCTCACCGGTATACGTTTACCGCGGAGAATTCCATTAATATCAGGCGACAAAATTTCCAGCATCGTTGTTTGCGGATGCTGTTGTAAAAACGCCTCTAATTCTTCGGGCTGGGCAATGTTCATTTCTAATATCCTACATCCAAAGCAAAACACGCCACTCTGAATTTCAAGTAAATTTGGCTAATCTATTCCATTAACTAGAATCTATCCCTTAATTGGAATCTATTCTTCTAACTAATAGTCAGCTGCCGGGGTTTGTCGCCGCCGTGGTGGATTAAAAACCGTACTCTCAATCACAGTACATTTTGCTAAAACTCTACTCCACTGTAATTCCCGCTGATAATAGACCTCGGCAATAAGTTTCTCGCCAGGTTTTCCGTATCTGGCTTCCACTTGCGCAAACGCAATATTGGATTTTGCCGTTGGACACCATGCAGCGGAGGTGACCGTGCCCACCACTTTGTTCCCCTTTAGAATAAAAGAATGTTCTGCCGGCTTGTTCCCTTCCACATCCAGATACACGAAACGGTAGCGGGAGCCGTTTTTCTTTTCTTCCAACAGTGCTCTGCGGCCATTGAATATCGGCTTGTCAAAGCTTACCAACCAGCCCAGGCCCAGTTCAAATGGGGAGCGGGAGCGCCCCATCCGAACCGTTTCTTCTGCTGGCACGAAGTCTGTGCCTGCCTGCAAAAACCCTGCCTCGATTCTTGCCAGTTCCAAAGCAGCACCGCCGATGGGTTTGATGCCAAAGTTCTTACCGGCAGCAAACAGCTTGTCCCAGAGCGATTCTGCTTTGTCCGGCTCTATCCATAACTCATAGCCCAGGTCACCGGTAAAGCCAGTGCGACTGACCATTAATATCACACCATCGAAAGCGAAGGTCCTGATGCCAAATGGCTTGAGACTCTCAATACCCTCGAATCCCATCGCCTTTAATATCGCGCAGGATGTCGGGCCCTGAATCGCCAGCGCGGCCACTGCGGCGGTCTCATCCACTATCGTTACATCGAAGCCCATGGCTGACCACTGCATCCAGTCCATCATCCGAGAATAGGCGCACAGGCGATAATCATTCCTACCCAGGTGAAAAACTGTGCCATCGTCCATCACCTGTCCGCCATCATCACACCACACAGCGTAAGCAACACGACCAACTTTGACCTTTCTGATATCGCGGGTCAGCAATCTATTCAGAAAGGCTTCGGCATCCGGCCCGGTGATGCGGTATTTCATCATTGGTGTTAAATCGAATACACCGGTGCTGTTTCGAATAGCAAAATATTCCTGCTCGACCTCGGTATAAGCATGCGGGGTGGTATAACCCTTCCACTCATCCCATTGGTTGAGCTCACAGGCCTTGGCGATGCGCGCGTGAAACGGGGTCTGTAACAGCATCGTTTCATCGTGTGGCCTCATGCTGCATCACCTCGCTTGATTATTTCCGTAGCAGCATTGCGGCCAGCCAAGCCCATTACTCCGCCGCCGGGATGAGCACCTGCACCACACAGGTACAGGCCTTCTACACTGGTCCCATACTGGCTTGCCCCCGGGAACGGTCGCATCATCATAACCTGATCGACGCTGAGCTCCCCATGGTGCCAGTGCCCGCCGGTCATATGAAATTCACTGGCCAGATCCTGTGGCGTCAACAACTCACTGGAGACGATTAGTTCTTTAATGCCAGGCGCGTATTGCGCTATGCAATCGATTACCAGGTTTTTAAACGGCTCTTTAGCCACCTCCCAGCCCTGCTTCAAATCATGGGGTGCGTACTGGACAATGGCAGAAAGCACTTGGGAGCCTGCTGGCACCAGAGAGTCATCATGCAGGCTGGCAATACTGATATCCAATGCCGGCTGTTCAGAGTACTCGCCATACTTGGCTGCATTAAAGGCCAGCTCAATATAATTCATGGTGGGGGCAATAATAAGCCGCTGGCCTTTTTGCGCGTCGCTCAAACCCGTAAAATCAGGCAAACCCTTGAGTGCCAGATGTAATTTTGCAGCATTGCCGCGGCTGCGAATATTACTCACCCGACGTGCCACCCCGGTTTCAATATTTCTAAAGCCAATCAGTTTTTCAAAAGTTGTTTTCGGGTCTGCATTGGACACAACCAAGTCAGCGTCGATTACTTCTCCTCCGACCAGGGTAACGCCGGTAACCTTATTCACATCCAGGTTGATTTTTGCGACCGCTGCATCGGTTCTCAATTCTACGCCAGAGCTCTGAGCAGAAGCAGCGATAGCCTCACCAAGGGCTCCCATGCCGCCCTTGATCACAGCTGGGCCTTTATAGCCGTAAACATCACCCAGGCGCCGGTACAGATAACCGAAGACGGTGTTCGGAGAGCGAGGCCCCATGTGTGAACCCAATACGCCATCAATGCTAATCGCTGCCTTCAGCAGTTCGTTGTCAAAGTTTTCTTCCATGACATCGTAGATATTGATCAGCACCAGGCGAATGAAATCGCGCATATCCTCCCTGCCAAGCATCTTCATGCCGAAACCCAGTTTTGCCAGCGTCGCCAGATCGGTGAAATTCCTATCCAGTAGTTTCGGTGCCCGGCGCTCGAAGGCGCTCGCCAACAGCTTTGAGAATTTCAGCATTTGCTGATTGAAGCGCTGATAGGCAAGCTTGTCGCTGTCAGTAAGAGATTCACCCTCGATGCTATCGCTGCTCAGGACAATGTGATTGCCGTCTTTCGCCAGTGCTATGGTATCCAGATCGCGAGCGACAAATTCCAGGCCGTGGCTTTCCAGAGCCAGGTCTTTTAACACTTTGGGGTTAAGTTGATATAGCCAATGCGCACAGGCAGAAACCGAAAACCCCTTAGAAAATTCCCGCGTAGCCGCCGCTCCGCCCGGCGCTGAATTGACTTCCACTACCAACACCTTGCGCCCCGCCCTGGCAAGATAACTGGCACAGATTAAGCCGTTATGGCCTGCGCCCACGACAATGACATCATAATTTGATTGCGAATCAGTCATCGGCGTAACCTGCCGGCACAGTGTTTCTGAGCTTGAGATCCAGCAGTATTTCCCGGGCTGCATTGGCCCCTGGAGCCGCCATGACGCCGCCACCGGGATGAGTGCCTGAGCCGCACATATACATCCCCTTCACCGGTCCGCGATATTGGGCGTAACCGGGGAATGGCCGGTTAAATAACAACTGGTCGAAGGTCAGTTCCCCCATAAAGATATTGCCTTCGGTTAAGCCCACTTCGTCTTCAATCTCGCGCGGCGTTCTAACTTCGCAGTGCAGGATCAGGTCTTTAAAATCCGGACTGTACTTTGCTATCTGGTCTATAACATTCTTCCCGAACCTATCACGATCGGCATCGGTCCACTCTGCGCCGTCTATTCTTGGCGGTGCATATTGCACAAAAACCGTCATCATATGCTTGCCTGGGGGCGCCATGGTCGGATCGATCTGGGTTGGGATTAACATGTCAACGTAGGGATCTTTCGACCAGGTCTCTGCCTTCCAGTCGTCGTAGGCCTTCTCCATTCTTTCCATCGAATCGAGAATATGCATATCGGTGTGCAGCAACGGACTGTTTTTGGGAATACCGGTAAAAGTTGGCAAGCCATCGAGGGCAATGTTGAGCTTGCCGGAAGAGCCACGAATCTTGAAATTCCTGGCCTTGCGTACAATATCCTCAGGCAAATCTTTCTCATCCATGATCTTGAGGAAGGTGCGCTTGGGATCGAGATTTGAAACCACGGTGTCGGCGTAATACTCATCACCGTTGGCCAGTGCCACACCTCTGGCCTTGCCATTCTTGACCAGTATTTTTCCAACCTCGGCATCGTTCTTTATCTCACCCCCAAAGGACTGAAACGAGGCTGCAAGGGCATCCGCCACCGCACCCATGCCGCCGCGGGCAAATCCCCAGGCTCCCACGGTGCCATCGACATCACCCATATAGTGATGCAACAACACATAAGCCGTACCTGGCGAATACACACCAAGCGCTGTACCAATAATTCCGCTGCCGGCCAGGTGCGCCTTCAGAACATCGGTTTCAAAATATTCATCGAGATATTCCCCGATGCTCATGGTCCAGAACCGCAAGGTATCAGCCAGACCTTCTTCACCCATTTCTGCAAAGGCTTTGCCCAACACCAACATTTCCTTAATATCTCTAGGCCTTAAAGAGGTGGGGTCTGGCGGTGTACGCATTAGAAAGGGACGAATTAAACGGGTCTGCTTCATTACGTCTGCCGAATAGCGTTCGTAGGCATTGGCATCTCTTAAAGAGTGCCGTGCGATCTCACGGTACTGGCGCTCATGATCGGGATAGTCGCCGAAGTAGTCACCATTCTGGCAAAACGTCACGCTGCCGCCGTAGGGCACCACTTGTAGTCCGTGGCGCGGGAGTTCCAGATCCCGGGTAATTTCAGGACGCAGCAGGCTGCAAACATAAGAACAATTGGAGTATTTCCAGTCTTTGTGCAGCTCACGGCTTACCGTGGCTCCACCTATGTAGGAGTTTTTTTCCAGCACCAACACTTCCAGTCCCGCTTTCGCCAGGTAGGCTGCATTGGTCAGGCCGTTGTGCCCGGCACCGATTACGATTGCATCGTATTTTTTTGTCACGTCCATTCGCTGCACACCATGCAATAGAGCTCGGCTGTGGTCGGCAATACTTTCTTCAACTGAGACTTATACCAGGATGCCCTAGCATGCCAAAATCAGCGCCTGCTGTCTATAATGAATGAATGAATATCCATTCATTTGTAAGAAGAGACACAATAGGTTAAGGTGTTGAAGTTCGAGCTATAAGCTAGGTAATCGTGACCCTGCAAGCTTAATCAATAGCTTTGCATGGATACGAAGCGAGAATATTCAGTGATAGCAAGGGCTCCCTCAAAGGCCAAAACCCCCCGACGTGCTATGCCTAAGCAAGCGCGACGGAAACAGTTAATCAAAGCGACGATGCAGAGTATCGGTCGTAATGGGCTCTCAGCTACCACCATGGCCGATATAACTCGGGCAGCAGGTCTGAGCACGGGTATCGTTAATTTACACTTCGAGAGCAAAGAAAAACTCTTAGTGGAAACCTTGCGATCCGTGGCGAATGAGTACAAAGACGGTCTCGATGAAATATTCAACGACGAAAGCATAAGCAGCGCTGAGAAATTGCTCGCCCACGTTAATTACGACTTCAGTAAAAAAATTGTAAACCGCAACAAACTTTCAGTCTGGTTCGCATTCTGGGGTGAGGCAAGATCCCGTCCTGTCTATTCCAGGATTTGCGCCAAACATGATAAAGATATGGCGTCTAGTCTGACCAGGCTATTTACTGAACTCATCAAAGAAGGGGCTTATCACCATGTTAGTCCCCGCAATATAGCCACGGCTTATACCGCCCTGGCTGACGGTCTGTGGCTGGATCTTTTAATTACTCCCCGGGAGACCAGCCCGGAACAAGCCCGAAATATTGCGATGGATTTTCTCTCGGCACTGTTCTCAAAGCATTTTCCCGGTAATAATGGCAATAGCATTTAACAAGTGCTAATTAGTAACCGGGAAGTTAATTCAGCCACGGCTTGAAAGAATCTGCAGTTAAACATGGACCTACTCCGAGCTACAGGCAAACCTGGCAATGAGCTAAATATGAAGAAATTTTGCAGACCATTAAAGTTATTGATACTGCCAGTATTACTGGTGCATGCAACTCTTGCCTTTCCACAGCAGGAAAACATCCTGAATATCTATAATTGGTCTGACTATATAGACCCGGAGACCATTTCAGCATTCGAAGAAGAGTATGACATCAAGGTCAACTACGATATCTATGACAGCAGTGAGATAGTTGACACCAAGCTACTGGCTGGCAGTTCCGGTTATGATGTGGTGTTCCATGGCGCTTCATTCGCTTCTCGCCTTGCGGCCATCGGTGTGTTTCACGCGCTGGACAAAACAAAACTAAGTAACTGGAAAAACCTGGATCCAAAAATTCTTGCCGTACTCGATGAATTCGATCCAGGCAATCGTTTCGGCATGCCCTACATGTGGGGAACCACAGGCGTTGCTTACAACGCCGACATGATTGAGGCTCGCATGCCCAATGCACCGGTGGATAGTTACGATTTCATTTTCGATCCGAAGATTGTTTCCAAATTTAGCGATTGCGGTGTTTCTTTTCTGGATGACCCTATAACAGTTGTACCGATGGGTATGATTTACCTGGGTTTTCCCTATAACTCGGTAGAACCCGAACATCTAAAAGCCGTAGAAGAGTTGTTTGCTGGTGTCAGACCTTTTATTAAATACTTCAGCTCCTCAAAACTATCCATCGATTTGCCAAGCGGAGAAGTTTGCATGGCCATGAGTTGGTCCGGCGACTACGCGGTGGCGATGATCCGGGCTAAAGAAGTCGGAGTCGATATCAATATGAAATATTCCATGCCTGCCGGCGGTGGCATAGGCTGGTACGATATGGTTTATATCCCCGCAGATTCAGGTCATGTAGACAATGCACATCTTTTTTTAAACTATTTGATGCGGCCAGAAGTAATCGCGGCGATAACCAATTACATAGGCTACGCTAATGCCAATCTGGCAGCCAACCCTCTTATCAACCCTGAATATTTTTCCGACGTTGCTATCTACCCCGACGCAGAAACATTCGAGAGCATGGAAATAACTCATATATTGGAACCAAGGCTGGAACGAAAACGCTCAAGAACCTGGACCAGAATAAAATCGGGTTTGTGATCTGCACAGGCTGAATAAATAAAACCAAATGACTACGACAGCTGACGAAACTACTGCGGCCCCTGAACCTAGCGCCGAATCCTATCTACAGATCCGATCTCTCTGCAAGGACTTCGATGGAATTACTGCCGTCGATCAGGTCAATCTTGATATTAACAAGGGTGAGCTATTTGCGATCCTGGGAGCCTCCGGCTGTGGCAAATCCACGCTATTGCGCATGCTGGCGGGTCTGGAGACGCCCACATCGGGAAGAATAGTCCTCGACAGTGAAGATATTACCGACTGGCCCGCTTACGAGCGGCCCATCAATATGATGTTTCAGTCCTATGCGCTGTTTCCACACATGACAGTGGAAAAAAATATTGCCTATGGTTTGAAAAAAGAAAAGATTGAGCCAGATGAGATAGATCAGCGTGTGAAAAATATGTTGGACCTGGTGCAATTGAAGGGTTTCGACAAACGCAAGCCAAACCGCCTGTCCGGAGGAGAAAAGCAGCGAGTGGCACTGGCCAGGGCGCTGATCAAGAATCCCAAACTGTTATTGCTGGATGAACCACTGGCGGCTCTGGATAAAAAACTGCGAGAACAAACCCAGTTCGAGCTAATGAATTTGCAGGAGGAACTGGGAGTGACATTTATTGTGGTAACACACGACCAGGAGGAGGCGATGACGCTGGCGACGAGAATTGCCGTGATGAACAGCGGCAAATTCATCCAGACAGGAACGCCTACAGAGATTTACGAGTATCCCAGCAACCGCTTCGTCGCTGACTTTTTTGGCACCATCAATATCTTTGATGCCAGGGTTATCAACGTGACGGGTAGGGAACTGACGGTAGAAGTCGACCAATCTGATATTCAAATGAAGGCCTACAGTGACAAGCCTGTAGCCATCGATGACAACGTGGGTATCGCCGTGCGACCAGAAAAAATATCCATTAGCAAGCAACTACAAGACGGCGCAAACATCACTGCCACAAAGGGCGTCGTCGAGGATTTAGCGTATTACGGCAATTACTCGATCTATCGAGTAAAAACCGAATCGGGCCAACTAGTTCAAGTCAGTGCACAGAACCAAACAAGATCTTCGGACCACGTTGTGGAGTGGGAAGATGAAGTGTATCTGTCCTGGGAACAAAACAGCAGCATCGTACTAGTAGACTAATCTATGGCGATTCATCAACATCGGATTGGCGATTTACTCTGGCGGCGGTTCGTAATACTCCTTCCCTATAGTTGGCTATTGCTCTTCTTCCTGGTGCCCTTCGCCATCGTATTTAAAATAAGCTTTTCCGATCCCATCGTGGCGCAGCCACCATTCACCGCCCTGTTTGATCATTCTCAAAATCTGCTTAACCGATTCCAGGGAAGCCTGAATAACTACTTATTCCTGCTCGAAGACAACCTCTACTGGATTAGCTACCTGCGATCGATCAGGGTTGCCGGTATTTCTACGCTGCTGTGTTTGCTGCTGGGTTATCCCATGGCCTACTACATTGCCCAGTCCCCGCCGACGCGACGCAATCTGCTATTGATGCTGATTATCCTGCCATTCTGGACCTCATTTCTGTTACGGGTTTATGCCTGGATGGGAATACTCAGCACCAACGGGATACTCAATAGCGCGCTATTGTGGATGGGCCTCATTGAAGAGCCTCTGCAAATGCTCTATACCGATTTTGCTGTTTATATAGGCATCGTCTATACCTATCTACCCTTCATGATTCTGCCCCTGTACGCCAATCTTGAAAGACTCGACCTGGAAATTCACGATGCCGCTGCTGATCTCGGTGGCAAACCCTTACAGGTGTTCTGGGACATAACCCTGCCTGTTTCCGTACCGGGCATCATTGCTGGCTCATTGCTTGTCTTTATACCTGCCATGGGGGAGTTTGTTATCCCGGCCCTGTTAGGCGGCCTGGATTCACTAATGATCGGGCGCACGCTCTACGATGAATTCTTCGTTAATCGTGACTGGCCACTGGCTTCTGCGGTTGCCACAATTTTATTGCTAATCCTGATATTACCGATGATGCTGTTTCAACGTACACAAGTGAGCAGCACTGAGAGTAACCCGTGAGAAAGCCTCCTGCGGCACTGTTTTCTATTGCTTGCTTTGGATTTGCATTTTTATACATCCCCATCTTTTTGCTCATCGCTTATTCGTTTAATGATTCCAGACTAATCTCTATATGGGGCGGTTTCTCCACCCGCTGGTACACCGAACTGTTTCAGAATGACCAAATTATAGATGCCGCCCTACTGAGTTTTCAGATAGCGGCGATAAGCGCAACCTTCGCTACGATTTTTGGCACTCTCGCTGGACTTGCATTAACTCGCATGGGTAATTACCCAGGCCGCTTATTCTTTACCGGTATGATTGCCGCGCCTCTGGTCATGCCTGAGGTCATAACCGGCTTATCCCTGTTGTTATTTTTTATCAGCCTGCAGGAATTGATAGGCTGGCCTGGTTCCCGCGGCGCCACCACTATCACTATCGCCCATATCACTTTTTCCATGGCTTATGTGGCGGTGATCATCCAGTCTCGCATGCAAAGCCTGGATCGCTCACTGGAAGAAGCTGCGATGGACCTTGGCGGCCGCCCTTTCCAGGTTTTCCTGGATGTAACCTTACCAATTATTTCGCCGGCTATGCTCTCCGGTTGGCTGCTTGCCTTTACTATTTCACTGGATGATCTGGTTATAGCCAGCTTCACCTCTGGGGCCGGCTCAAATACTCTGCCGATGGTTATCTTTTCAAAAGTAAAACTTGGAGTAACACCGGACATCAATGCGCTGGCGACATTGATTATCCTGGTTGTGGCTATCGGTGTGGCTGTTGCCAGCTGGATAATGTTCAGGCAGAACAAGGCTCTCTCTCAGCAAAAGGTCTAGAAAAACGGGGACGAGATCTCGAAGCGGGCTCTGATGTATCGCTAGAAAACATGTCCATTCAAATTGCCTAAGGCAGGATGTATCCTAGAGAGCGCGCCTTCACCGGCCCTTAATTCTATCGCTGGGGATGTAATCAAAAATAAAAGTTATTCTGTCTTCCTTGCCCTTGTTCATAACACTATGGTGCTTTTGGTTATTAAGCTCGTACGCCTTGCCAACTTCAAGCTGATAAGGCCGGCCATCAATCATGAACCTCACTCGTGAGTTCGTGGTGATGGGTATATGAATTCTGTGTCCGGCGTGAAATGAGGGATGGCTGTCGCTGTGGGGTTTGATTACAGCTCCTGCGAGCAGTTTTGCCGCCATCGCTCTCACGATTGTTCCACCGGGAGGATAAAATTCTTTCAATATGTGATGCATTAGTGGCATGGCATCGGCCACCAGTAAATCCCAGGCCGATTCTTTTACTATTTCGATATTCGGCCAGCCCTCGCCGTCGGTGAACAACATAACCAGGGAGTGGGTCTGGGTATGAACGTCATAGGATTTCTGCCGATAGCTATTTTCTAACCACACTTCATCATCAATCGCCAAAATTGATTCTCGTAAAGCGGAGCTATCTACCTCTCCGAGATCTCTTAACGGCACACCGATGTCCATGCACTGCACCCCTGCCTGATTATCTACCCACTTGCTTGTTATTTAATCGATAATAGTCGCTACCAGCCCAGTCTATTATATTCTATTCTTGCTCATTCGTTAAAATCCAGGGTCGGTATTCGTTCCAGGGCTGCGTCCAGACTTTTCTTCGCTCTCTCTATCAGTTCGTCGATATGTGTGCTGGTGGCAACCAGGGGTGGAGAAATAATTATCGTGTCGCCTACGGCGCGCATAACGAGTCCATTTTCAATGCTCATGTCACGACACAGGCTACCGACCTTTCCAACTTTTGGATAGCGTTCGCGTTTGCTTTTGTCTTTGACCAGTTCCAGGGCGCCGAGAAAGCCTACTCCTCTGGCCTCCCCTACCAGCGGATGATCTGCCAATTCTGCCCAGCGTTTCTGTAGATAAGGCCCGGTTTCACCACCCACGGTTTCAATAATTTTCTCCTCTCGAAGAATTCTCAGGTTTGCCAGGGCTACAGCGGCGGCAACGGGATGGCCTGAATAGGTATAGCCATGGGCGAACTCGCCGCATTTATCGATGAGTACTTCAGTAATTCTGTCGCTTACCATGACTCCGCCTATTGGCAGATAACCGGAAGACAGTCCTTTGGCTATCGGCATGAAATCAGCTCTGATGCCATAGTAATCTGAGCCAAACCACTTACCCATACGCCCAAATCCACAAATAACCTCATCCACTATCAGCAAGATGCCATACTTGTCACAGATTCGCTGAATCTCCGGCCAGTATGTCTCGGGGGGAATGATCACACCCCCAGCTCCCTGTACCGGTTCCCCAATAAATGCGGCCACTCGATCGAGGCCGAGCTCGAGTATCTTCTGTTCCAGTTGTTGCGCTATGCGCAGGCCAAAATCAGCAGGCTCGCTATCTCCCCCTTCGCCATACCAGTAGGGCTGATCTATGTGGACGATACCCGGCAACGGCAAACCGCCCTGTTCGTGCATGAATTTCATCCCACCTAAACTCGCAGCAGCCATAGTGGAGCCGTGGTAGGCATTGTTGCGGCTGATGATGACTGTTTTTTGTGATTCCCCTAACAGGTCCCAGTAGCGGCGCACCATTCTTACCACGGTGTCATTGCTTTCCGATCCTGAACCGGTAAAGAAAACATGATTGATATGAGCGGGTGCCAGCTCCGCCAGTACCTCAGCCAGTGCAATTGTGGGTGGTGTGGTGCACTGGAAAAAGCTGTTGTAATAAGGTAGTTCCTGCATTTGCCGGTAGGCTGCCTCAGCTAATTCCTTTCTGCCATAACCTATATTGACGCACCAGAGCCCTGCCATTCCATCCAGCAATTTGTGTCCCTCTGCATCCCAGATGTACACACCATCGGCCTTGACGATGACTCTCGTGCCCTGGGCGTTGATTTCCTTGCTGTCCGTGAAAGGATGAAGATGATGCTCGGCATCGGCACGTTTTAGATCGTCCAGATTGAATCTTTGTTCGCTACTCATGGTAATTTCTCACATTCGCTTTTATTTGATTTATTCCCGCCATCTCTGTCCTGACTAAAAACTTGCCGGTGTATTGGCGCTGACGATGACTGCCTCTTCGTCACCCAGATTTCGAAATCGGTGTGGTGACTGACTATCGAAATAGTAACCCTCACCCGCAGTAAGAATTCGACTCTTCTCGCCGACTGTCAACTCAACCTGCCCGCTGACAACAACCCCGGCCTCCTCTCCTTCATGCTGCAACATTTCCGCACCGGTATCGGCGCCCGGCAATAACACTTCCCTTAACACACACATTTTTCGATTCTCGCGACCCGCACCGATCAAATGAAAATGAATATCACCGCTGCCGACATCAGGTTGCTCGGATTTTTCAAAAAATATTTGCCTGGTATTGGCCTCGGCTTCGAAAGTAAAGAAATCCGCCAGCGACATTGGCAATCCATCCAGCACTTTTTTCAGAGAACTTACCGACGGACTCACCTTATTTTGTTCGATAAGGGAAATGGTGGCGTTGGTTACGCCGGATCGCTTCGCCAGTTCCCGTTGAGAAAGCTCAAAATGCTTGCGTACAGTCTGCAAGCGAGAGCCTATTTCAATCGACATAGATACAGCTCCAGGCTAATAAAGTTAAATATATTAAACATATTCTTGGATAATGTGGACTTATTTGTCAATTATATTTAACATTTACTCAAATCCTACATATTCCAAAGGTCCGCTATGAACGCGAAAAGTAAGCCATCTCCTGTGGTCCAGAATCTGGAAAAGTTTTGGATGCCCTTCACTTCCAATCAACGCTTTAAGGCGGAGCCAAAAATACTGGCGGCAGCTAAGGGCATGTACTACATATCGGACAGGGGCCAAAAAATTCTTGATTGCACCTCCGGCTTATGGTGCTGCAATGCGGGTCACGGCAGAGAAACCATCACCGAAGCGGTAAAACTGCAATTAAATCACATGGATTTTGGGCCCACTTTTCAGGTAGGCCATCCGATTGCATTCCGCCTCGCAGAGCGTTTGTGCGAGATCACCCCAGCAGGATTTGATCACGTTTTCTTTACCAACTCAGGTTCAGAATCTGCGGACACCGCATTGAAAATAGCCCTGGCTTATCATCGGGCGCGGGGGGACAGCGACCGAATCCGACTCATCGGCAGAGAGAAGGGTTATCACGGCACTAATTTTGGCGGCATGTCAGTGGGTGGCATTCCCGGAAATCGCGAGGCATTTGGCAATCTCCTGCCTGATGTCGATCACCTTCGGCATACGCTGGATATTGAACGCAACGCCTTTAGTCGCGGGCTGCCCGAACATGGAGCTGAACTCGCCGACGACCTGGAAAGACTGTGCCAACTGCACGACCCTGCAACAATCGCTGCGGTAATTGTCGAGCCCATAGCCTGCTCCGGCGGGGTAGTGTTTCCGGCCAAGGGCTACCTGAAGAGACTCAGGGAAATTTGTGATCGACATGGAATACTGTTGATATTTGACGAAGTCATTACCGGCTTCGGGCGCGTCGGCAAGGCCTTCGCTGCGGAACGTTTTGGCGTCATACCCGACATCATAACCAGCGCCAAGGGTCTTACCAACGGTGCTATTCCGATGGGGGCGGTGTTTGTAAAAGATTCAATTTATGAGGCTTTTATGCAGGGGCCCGGCCCGGGCATCGAACTCTTCCACGGCTACACCTATTCGGGTCATCCAGTGGCTGCGGCCGCTGCACTGGCAAGCCTGGACATCTATCAACAGGAGAATCTATTTGAACGTACTATAGAGTTGGAAAGCTACTTCGAAGACGCGGTTCATTCACTGCAAGGGCTTCCCAATATCATCGATATCCGCAATTATGGACTCGTAGCTGGTATCGAGCTTTGCAGCAGAGAGAATAAGCCCGGAGCCCGTGTTTATGATATTTTTACCCGTTGCTTTCACGAAGAGGGCTTGCTGATTCGGGCCTCGTTAGACATCATTGCATTGAGCCCGCCGCTGATAATTGAAAAATCACAGATCGATCAGATGTTTGAGACGCTGGGTCGAGTGATTAAGGAAACCGCCTGATCATTCTAGTTTATCTATCCAGTATTGGCATCTGGTTCCCGGCAATTAGGGCCAAGCGATGGAACTCCAATCACTAAACTCCTACAACCACAGCAAGGCTAAAACGTGACAACTACAATCGAACATTTCATCAATGGCGCCAACTTTCCTGGCAACAGCGGCAACAGTTCAGCTGTGTTCAATCCTGCAACCGGTGAGCAATCCGGGACGGTCGCCCTTGCCAGCCCGGAGGAAGTGAATACCGCAGTGGCAGCGGCAACTGCCGCTTTCCCGGCCTGGGCAGCTACTACCCCACTAAACCGTGCTCGAGTCATGTTTAAATTCAAGGACCTGGTAGAGCAAAACAGCCACAAGTTAAAGGCGTTGATCACCGCCGAGCACGGTAAAATTCTGAGCGATGCAGGGGGCGAGGTAACCCGCGGCATGGAGGTGATAGAGTTTGCCTGTGGCATTCCCCATTTACTGAAGGGCCAACATTCCCGAAATGTTGGCACCGGTGTGGACTCCTGGTCGGAAATGCTGCCACTGGGTGTGGTTGCGGGTATTACTCCATTCAATTTTCCAGTCATGGTTCCCATGTGGATGTTTCCAGTAGCCATAGCTTGCGGAAATACCTTTATATTAAAACCTTCAGAAAGAGATCCTTCCCCCGCCCTTCTAATTGCAGAGTTGTTTAGCCAGGCCGGCTTACCCAACGGTGTGTTCAACGTAATCAACGGCGACAAGACTGCGGTTGACGCCTTGCTGTCACACGACGATGTGCAGGCGGTGAGTTTCGTCGGCTCGACGCCAATAGCACAATACATCTATGCGACTGCGAGTAAGCACGGCAAACGGGTTCAGGCCCTGGGCGGCGCAAAGAATCACATGCTGATTATGCCGGATGCCGATATGGACCAGGCCGTAGATGCGCTGATGGGAGCCGCCTATGGTTCGGCGGGAGAACGCTGTATGGCGATTTCTGTAGCAGTCTGTGTAGGTGACGAAGCCGCCGATCAACTCATAGAGAAACTGGCTCCGAAGGTACAGAGCCTGAAAGTCTTGCCCGGCACCGAAGCCGAGGCCGAGATGGGACCTCTGGTTACCGCTGCGCATCTTGAAAGAGTGACCGGCTATGTCGACCTGGGCGTCGAAGAAGGTGCAACCCTGATCGTTGATGGTCGAAATCACCAGCTGCCAGGCCATGAAGGGGGCTACTTTATAGGCGGTTGTTTATTCGACAATGTCAGCAAGGATATGCGTATTTATAAGGAGGAAATCTTTGGCCCGGTGCTCTGTGTGGTGCGAGTTCCCAGTTTTGATGTTGGCTGCGAATTAATCAATAAGCATGAATATGGCAACGGCACCGCTATCTTTACCCGTGACGGCGACAGTGCCCGGCAGTTTACCCACAGCATTCAGGTAGGCATGGTTGGCGTCAATGTTCCCATCCCGGTGCCGATGGCCTTTCACAGCTTTGGCGGCTGGAAACGTTCACTGTTCGGGCCGCTCTACGTACATGGCCCTGATGGGGTAAAGTTTTACACCCGGATGAAGACCATGACATCCAGATGGCCAAAGGGCATCCGCGAGGGTAGTGATTTCTCGATGCCCACCATGAAGTAGCAACGTCTAGAATCACCTACGTGAAAGATTGAATATGAACTCTAAATACGACCCTGTGAGTGGGCGCGTAATCCCGGTCTTTCTGCATTACGCTATCCCCTCTGTTATAGGCATGCTCGCTCTGTCCTCTGCCTTTATGGTCGACGGTATTTTCATCGGGAATTTTGTCGGAGCAACTGCGCTGGCGGCGGTTAACCTGGCGATGCCAGTATGGTCCGGCCTGTTCGCTGTAATTACGATGTTGGCTATCGGCAGCTCGGTAATGTGCGGCAAATATCTGGGCGAAGATGATATTTCTGCGGCGAAAGATATTTTCACCAAATCCCTTTGCTGCTCGTTAGCTATTGCCCTGCTCAGCTGTGTACTCGGCATTGTCTTCCTTGATTCACTGGTTGTCGCCCTGGGAGCCACCGAGGAGCTGGCCGCTCTGGTATCCAGTTACCTGCTGGTCATTTTTGCGTTTTCGCCAATGTTCCTGATGGGGTTCGTTTTACTCTATTTCGTCCGCATAGACAGCAACCCCCTGCTGGCGTCGACTTCCCTGATTGCCAGCGCCTTGATAAATGTTGTTCTGGATTGGCTGCTAATTATGCAGTGGGAAATGGGAATCGCAGGTGCAGCTTATGCTACCGGTATAGCCCACGGTTCTGTATTAATCGTCTTGCTGCCCCATTTCCTGCGACAGACTTGCCAATTGAGGCTGGTTCCACTGAGTGGGAGTTGGAATGATATTCCCCGGGCGCTCGCCAATGGCTTTTCTGAATTCGCCAATGAAATATCCATCGGTCTCACCACCCTATTGCTGAACTGGATAATGATTACCCGCCTCGGGGTAAGCGGCGTAGCGGCATTTACAATCGTTTATTATCTTTTTTTCATTGGCTTGATGACCTTCTACGGTATCGGTGAATCCCTACAGCCCCTTATTAGCAAGAATTTCGGTGCCCGCCAGGCAGGCAAGATGACTGAATTTGTAATAGTTGCTCTGCTGTCCAATTTGTTAATCGCTTTGATACTTTGCGGCGTGCTGCTAACCCTGCCCCATGTGTTGATTGGTTTTTTTCTGCAACCGGGTGAGACTTCTATAGTTGAAATTGCGACGCGGTTTCTCTACTACTTCTGGCCTGCTTTTATATTCAGCGGCCTGAATATCACCCTCAGTGAATTTTTCACTGCCTGTCACAAGCCGGTTCTTTCGGCCTCGATTGCGCTATTGAGAAGCCTGTGCCTGCCGCTTATTTTTCTGTTGACCCTGCCTGCTTGGCTAGGTGAAATCGGCGTATTTATTTCCATACCTATTGCCGAATTTCTTACTTTTTTCGTAGCTTTAATATTCGTTTCCAAAAATAGTTCCAGACAAATTGTAGACGCCCTGACGCCGGTGTAGAGGAATCTCAAAGGCTGGGTCCAAGAGGATGTAAAACCATGCGACAGTACACCCAATTCTATATAGATGGAGAATGGATTGACCCTGCGATAGCCAGTAGCTGCGATGTGATTAATCCTGCCGATGAATCCATCGCTGGAGTCATTTCACTGGGCTCCCAGGCCGATGTAGACAAGGCAGCGGCCGCAGCACGTGCAGCCTTCGCTGCGTTTGCAAGATTTACCCGGCAGGAACGCCTGGAACTCTTGCAGAACATACTCGCCAGTTATGAGCAACACTATGACGAGATTGCCTTGACCATCAGCGAAGAAATGGGCGCGCCCCTGCCGTTCGCCCGCGAGGAGCAGGCTGTTTGCGGTAGCAGTCATTTACAGTCGGCTATTAGCGCCTTAAAGAATTTTCAATTTGTGGAAGACAAGGGCAGTACGCGTGTTTACAAAGAGCCAATAGGGGTTTGCGCCTTTATTACGCCGTGGAACTGGCCCCTGAACCAGATCACCTGCAAGGTGGCACCGGCTATCGCCACCGGTTGCACCATGATCCTCAAGCCCAGTGAAATCGCGCCATTTTCTGCCTATCTCTTCGCTCAGGTGATGGAGGAAGCGGGGGTACCCGCCGGGGTTTTCAACATGATCAACGGCGATGGCCCGACCGTCGGGGCTGCCATGGCCGCGCATCCTGAGGTGGACATGGTTTCGTTTACCGGCTCTACCCGGGCTGGCATCCTGGTAGCTAAAGCCGCCGCCGATACCGTGAAGCGAGTCACCCAGGAACTGGGTGGCAAGTCGGCCAATATAATTCTCGATGACGCCGATTTAGAGACCGCAGTGAGTGGCGGCACCTTGAGCTGTTTTTCCAACAGCGGCCAATCCTGTAACGCACCAACCCGAATGCTGGTGCCAGCCGCGCTACATGACGAGGCAGTGGCCATCGCCGTCAATACGGCGAATGCTGTGGTGGTGGGCGAGCCTGAAGCAGAGGGTACAGACATCGGCCCCGTTGTGAGTAAACTACACTTTGATCAGATCCAGAAACTGATTCAACAGGGCATCGATGAAGGCACAGAATTGGTTGTTGGTGGTACCGGCAAGCCAGCAAACCTGGATAAAGGCTACTACGTCAGGCCAACCATATTCGCCAATGTGGATAACTCTTCGACTATTGCCCAACAGGAAATATTCGGTCCGGTGCTGGCGATTATCCCCTACCAGGATGATGCAGAGGCAATTCGAATAGCTAACGACACTCCCTACGGCCTATGCGCCTACGTCTCCGGCAGCGAGGCACGAGTTTTGGCTACTGCAGCCCAACTCCGCAGCGGCATGGTTCAACTCAATGGTGATGAGGGCAGCTTCGACGCGCCTTTTGGTGGCTATAAACAATCCGGTAACGGCCGTGAGTTCGCTGAATATGGTTTCGAAGACTTCCTTGAACTTAAAGCCGTGATGGGAATCGAAATTTAAAACTTTGGGTCAGAGCAACGAGAATTGCAGATGAAATGAACACTGAATTTGACAGGGGCTTGGGAAGGGGTGTTGTTTTGTAGTGACTAGCGCCCAGGGATGGAGCGTGGGACGGGCCAGGGATGACCCACCGGAACGGAAAAATAATACCCCTTCCCAAGTCCCGTTACACGCATAAATCACCTACGACATGCTTTATATTATTAGGGATATCTCACATTCTGACCCTATTTATCAGCCTTCGAGATGAATGATTTTTCTACACACGCAGCATTTCTAAGGAATCTCTGATTGGTGATTTAATATCTCTGACCTTGCCTGAAAAGAAGATCTTTCACTGCCGGGACTTCACAATTAGCAAGGTTCCCAATACAACAACGCCTATTGGGAAGAACGCTACAAAAGGAAAGTAAGGCGTGTAGGTTCCAATGGTTTCCATAATTGGAATATTTTCAAATAATTCGAAGACCAACCCACTCCAGCCCGAGCCAAAACTGCCTGCTATCAAACCCAGTGCCACCAGCACAATACCAGACAGCAGATAGAATAACCGGGCTATACTGCCGCCTGTAGCTGTAGTTTTGTTGTGCATGCTTCTACTTCCAGTAACTGCTGACTAGGCTGATCTCTGCAGCGCAACTTGCTGCAAGCGAGTTTTACTCCAGGCCCAAAGTCGCAAACCCCAGGCCAGATATCCACCCCAGTAATAAATATAATCGAGAGCAACCGGGTCCTGATAATAGAAGAGATTCCACCAATAGACGCTCCAGGCATATGCCCACAACCAGTAAATCCCACCTTTGTGCAGCAGTTTCCAATGTCTCGGGTTCATAGAACTACGCAAGGTTTTGAATGAAGTCAAGACCATCGCAATCAGGAATGCATAACCCACCACCCCCTCAATAACGTCGCTAAGCACGTAAACATCTTCAAGGTAATAGCCAGTATGAATGGAGACAAGCCAAATAATAAATAGCAGCTGCCAGGCCATTGCCGCAGCAAAACACAGACCAATAATTTTACGATTTCGTAGCAGCCAGCGACTGAACAGACTGGGAAATACAGCATGCAGCGCAGAGGCTGCAAATGCCATGTACAACAACGGCACGGCACAGCGCACACAGAACTGAATCATAGAAGAAATGTTCTCAGCTGTAGTCAGGTCCAGGCGAGCCATTGCAATCACAACAGCCAGCGAGACAGGCACCGTAATCAACCAAAACAGATTCCAGCCGTTGATGAATTTGCTTGGTAAAAAAGCGCCTGAGTTCTTGCTCATTTGTTTTCCGATTGGTCGAGTTTCCCTGTGACTACACCCAGGGTGGCTTGCTATGTCTTTACCACTGATCCTGAAGTTTGTAGTACAGCATTCCCAGGGCGACCATTTGCTTGCCGAACAGATGCTGGCCCGGAATTCTAAATGGCTCGATGTTTGCGAATATATCGAAGCGATCCAGGGTGCCGGCAACCGTATCGGCCATGATCTGCCCGGCCAGGTGAGTGACGTTAACACCATGCCCGGAATAGCCTTGAGAGTAAAATATATTATCGGCGATCCTACCCATCTGCGGCACTCTGTTGATGGGAACACCGATGGTGCCTCCCCAGGCAAACTCAAATTTTTTGCCAGCTAATTGAGGATAAATCCTCAACATTCTCGGCATTAGCTGACGCCTGATTACTTCGGGATCGCTGCCAGAGTAATTGCAGCGGCCGCCAAACAACAAACGCTTATCGGCGCTCAGGCGAAAGTATTCCAAGACATAATTCGGATCACAAACAGCGAGGTCTTGCGGGTTAATTTCATTCACCACCGCCTCACTTAGAGGCTCCGAGGCGATAATAAAACTGTTCACGGGAAACATAATTCCGCGAAGTTTTCGCTCTAACAGGTGATAGGCATTGCCAGCTAGCACCACAAAATCAGCGCTTATCGATCCCTGTGTTGTGACTACTTTGGGTTTGCCGTTTTTTTCAATATTCAGCACCATCGACTGTTCATATATCGTTGCGCCGCGTGAGACCGCTGCCCGTGCCTCACCAATGCAGAGATTCAGCGGGTGCAGATGCCCGTTCCCTGTATTCAAGAGGGCACCGATATAGGCCTCTGTGCCAATAGTGTCTCGAGTCTCCTGCTTCGACAGCAACTTGTATTCGAAGGGAAAATTGTGCTTTTCCAACGCCTCAGCATCAGCCTCCAGGGCCCGCAGGTGGCGTGGCTTAATCGCTACGTCGAGGTAGCCGGACTTGAGGTCACATTGTATGTCGTAGGTTTCCACCCGTTCCCGGATTATCTCGTGACCAGCCCAACGTAGTTCCCAGATAATCGATTCGCTGTTTGCTCCCAGAGATTTAGCGATGCCCTGCTCGCCGGAAATACCGCCAATCATCTGACCGCCATTGCGACCGGAGGCTCCCCAACCCACCTGGTTCGCTTCGACAACACGCACATCATAGCCTCTTTCTGCCAGGGTGAGTGCTGTGGAAATTCCGGTGAAGCCCGCTCCGATAACGCAGACATCGGCAGTGTGCGCCCCTGTTAACGGCGCATAACTTGTACTTTCACTGATACTTGCCGCGTAATAGGAGCCGGTATGAGGCAGAGCTTTGGTCATCTTGATTACTGCTACTTTTGTTGTTTGCAGGCACTTCTTGTGGCTTAAAATTCTGCCCCATGTTATGACAGAAAGCCTACGGCAATGCCTCTTACCCTATCGGCTGCAATTTCTTGTGGATTGGTTTGAAGCCCATATCTCAAGACAGACGACCAACAACGACTGAGTTAAGCCTGTTCGCTGCTGGGTGAAAAAGCGCGGCGGTACTGGGCTGGTGTCTGCCCCGTGGCCTTCTTGAAGGCGGCATAAAATGCCGAGTTGGAGTTGAACCCTACGGCAAATGAAACATCCAGTATTGCCTGGGATCGTGGATCACATTGACTCAGCATAGTCTTCGCTTCTTCGATTCTGTAACTATTCAGAAAGTCGAAGAAACTCATACCGAAACCGGAGTTCACCGCCTGGGACAGATGGTTTACCGAGCATTTCACCAGTTTGGCCAGTTTTGGCATGGTAAGCCCCGACTGCAGGTACACTTTCTCGCCATCCATCAGGCTTTTTAGCTTGCTCGAATAGTTCTGAAGTTGGCTGGGATCAAGTCCGGATTTCGCATACTTGGGCGTTACCGCTTCGCTGGCATTGACAATGACCGGACGCGTAGTACTGCTGGTATCGTAGTAATCGGTAATTTTGACCGCTCCATCACCGTTGACCATCATAAACTCTGCCCCAAACCAGTCTTCGTGGGACTTATCCAGGGAGTACATGCGGTATTGAAAAGCGATTGAATTGTCGCTGGCCAGAATTTCGCCTATGAGTTGATAACTGTGCTGTTCGTAGGCGAAAAAATCGGCAAGATTAGCGACCAGGTCTTCTCGGGAATGCTGTTGATGGGAAGGGACATCAAAGTAGGTCCCATTTTTTGCCAGATGCTCAGCCACCCCCTTGGCATCACTGTGATTCCAGGCATCGAAGTAGCTTTGGACAAAATCTGCAGCACGCATTTCAGGAGACTCCTGATAATGAAGACCTTACAAGTACTCAAAATCTTCGGCAGATTATATCTCAGTAAAGCAGCTTTTGACACAGGAACAAGCTTGTGGAGGGTGCGCGATTCTGCTGCCTCAGGAATCCTCTTCAAGCTTCATTAGGCGAGCCAGCCACAGTGGCGGCTGATAAAATTGAACACGGACTTCATCGCCAGCGTTGATTACTCCCGCCACCTCCACGACACCGACCAAACCGCGGCAAAACTTCGCCGCCCGAGAGAAGGCACCACGCGCTAATGGCTCGGCTGAATTGCTACTGTATATCGATGCAAGCTTTGCACTCATCTCAACACAGGGCGGGTTGTATTCCTCCACCAGCAGTTCAGCCCCTGAAGGAAATTTCAATATCGTACCCCGGGGCAGTTGCGACATATTCGGGATGCCTTCGAAACACAGGTTTGCCCCCAGGTTTGCCGCGCTTAGCGATTCATTCAGGCCCATCTGTTGCTGCATGGCAACAAGTTCCTCTACCGATACCGCCGACCACTGCCGCTCGTTGCGCCGCTTGGTTCCCTGCGGTTGCTTGTCTCCTTTCCAGGTTTCTCGTGCTAGCGAGCGGTGACGGTCGCCGACAATGCCATCGAGTTCCAACTGCAGTGACGCACAGGGATCTTTGGCAAATTCCTTGTCGGGGGAACCAATATAGACTGACTCAAGCACGCCGGTGATCTTGCTCATTTCTCATTTCTTCTATTGGGTTTAAGGGCTGGTTGGGTGCTTCGGCTGGATTGCAAAGCTGCCGGGGTGACTCAATAGGCAGGTGGTGGCGTAGCCCGCCTCCGCGCCGGAGCCCAGAAAGGTTGCTGTTTTAAGGTGCACTTGACCTGCTTGCTGTTGTGGCGAAGTTCCTTGCCATAGTAGATTTCCGCCCAGATATCGCCCTTAAGCGCCTTGGTCTTGACCATGGCCAGCGCAATATTGGCTTTAACCACCGGTGACCACATGGCCGAGGTAACATAACCAATTTCGTGATTGCAGCCCTTGTCGCTGTACAAATGCGACTCTTCCGCCGGCTTGTTGCCTTCGATATCCAATTTAACCAGGGTGTACTCGGGCCCCGCATCCCGCTCTTTTAACAGTGCCAGGCGGCCGTTGAAATGGGGCTTCTTGAAATCAAGCAACCAACTCAAGCCCAGCTCAAAAGGACTGTGGTCATGCTGAAAGTGAATGGTTTTAAGTGCTTCATTGAATTCCATGCCGGGCATGATAAAGCCTGCTTCCAGTCTAGCCATATTGGTGGCGGCTTCACCGAAGGGTTGAATGCCGTAATTCTCACCGGCAGCATACAGAGCATCCCACAGCTGAAGAGCCAACTCTGGTTTTATCCAAAGCTCATAGCCCAAATCGCCGGTGAAACCGGTACGGGAAACCATCAAGGGTTTGTCGTCGCTACCAGCGCCGCTGTCACCAAAGGGGAAGTGCATAATGTTAAATGGTTTCAGAGTGTCTATCCCATCCAGACCCATCTGCTTCAACACTTCGCAGGTGGTTGGTCCCTGAAAAGCCAACGCGGCTATTTTATCAGACATATCGACGATGCTTAGATTCTCGAAGCCGAAGGCGCTTTTGCGTAACCAGGCCAGGGAAGGGCTGCCGCAGGTCAGCATAAACTTATCGGCACCGAGTTTAAAAATGGTGCCGTCATCGACCATACGACCTGCATCGGTACACCAGCACAGATAGGTTACGCGATTCAAATTAAGCTTGGAGATATCCCGGGTCACCATTCGATTCAGCATGGTTTCGGCATCGGCTCCGCTGACGATATACTTCTGCATCGGACAGATGTCATAGGTGGCGCAGCTATTACGCACACAGAAATACTCGTATTCTGCGTCGTAATAACAGTCTGCAAATTTATAACCATTCCAGACAGACCAGGCATCGCGAATATTAAGCGCGGCCGCTCTGGGATAGAAATGAGTCCGCTTCAATCGCTCCTCGGCATAGGGATCAATTGCTTCGTTGTCGGCGCGGTTAACTGTGTTCATGGTTTTCTACTCGTCATAACAGTCATCTTCTGGAACGGTATTGCCCCGCTTCAGATCCATCAATATTTCCCGTGCCGCGTTGGCGCCACAGGCTGAGGACACACCGCCACCTGGGTGCGTGGATGAGCCACACATATACATATTCTTAATCGGCATACGATATTGGGCATAGCCAGGAAACGGACGGTTAAACAATAACTGATCGATGGTCAGCTCGCCCTGAAAAATATTACCCTCAGTCAGACCTATCTCAGCCTCAATCTCATGGGGTGTGCGAATTTCCATATGCACGATCAAATCTTTAAAGCCCGGGCTGTAACGCTCGATTTTATCGATCACTGTCTGGCCAAACTGATCCCGTTTCTCTGGCGTCCAGGGACCGTCCGCCAGTTTCGATGGACAATATTGCACGAAATTCGACATCCAGTGCTTGCCTGGTGGTGCCACCGTGGGATCCCAGGCCGAGGGTATCACCGCCTCGATAAAGGGATCATCGGACCAGCGACCATGCTTCCAGCAATCATAGGCTCGCTCCATGGTTTCCAGAGACCCTACAAAGTTATGGCCACCCCGGTCAACATAGCGATTGTCCGGCACGCCGGTAAATTTGGGCATTGCGCTGAGGGCTATATTGACCTTGCCGGAGGAACCACGAATCTTGAAGTTCTTCGCCTTCTCGTAAATGCCCTCGGGCAGGTCATTCTTATCCATACACTGAGTGAATGTGCGTTTGGCATCCAGATTAGACACCACGATGCCCGCCGTCAGTTCATCGCCGTTCTCCAACACCACACCAACCGCCTTGCGATTTTTTACCAGTATCTGCTCAACTCCTGCGTTGGTGCGAACTTCGCCACCGAGTTCCTTGAGCGCACCGGCGATGGAGTTGGATATGGCACCCATGCCACCTCGAGCCAGACCCCAGGCACCGATATTGCCATCCACATCGCCCATCACGTGGTGCAATAATATATAGGCCGAGCCCGGTGACTGTACCCCCAGGGCGGTACCAATAATTCCCGCACTGGCCATCGCTGCCTTGATCAGGTCGGTCTCGAAATAGTCTTCGAGAAAATCTGCCGCACTCATGGTGAAAAAGCGAATGTATTCGTATAACTCCTTCTCGCCCAGCGCCCAGAACTCTTTTGCCAACCAGAGTAATTCCTTGATATCCCGGGGCCGGAATGAGGTGGGGTCTGGCGGCGTACGCAGCAGCGTCTTGCGAATCAGTTGTGCATAGCGTGCCAGATCGGTGTGTAAACGAAACATGGCGTCGGCGTCGTGGGGCGAATGCCGGCGCAGTGCGTTGTAGTTAACTTCCTCTGAAGTGTAGCTAATAAGCGTTTCGCCTCTATCGCCATAGCTCACGGTTCCCAGATAGGGCACCAGTACCAGTCCGTGTCGCGTCAGGTTCAGATCCCGGTGTATGGTCTGGCGCATCATGCTGCAGACATAGGAGCAACTGGAATAAATCCAGCCTTCCTGCATTTCTCGAGAGACTGAAGCGCCGCCTATGTAGTCATTCTTTTCCACCACCAGCACGTCGAGCCCGGCCTTGGCCAGGTAGGCTGCATTGGTCAGGCCGTTGTGGCCAGCGCCAATTATGATGGCATCGTACGTTTTCATGGCTGTGTCGTTATCCCAATATCTGCCGCGCTGCGTTGTGTCCAGGCCCACCCATCAAGCCGCCGCCTGGGTGGCTGCCGGCACCGCACAAATACAATCCCGGAATAGGCGTACTATATTGCGCCGCTTCATAGGTAGGTCGCATCATTAACAGCTGATCCGCCGAAAATTCTGTATGGTGCCAGTGGCCGCCGGTGACGTTGTGGATCTGCTCCAAATCCAGGGGTGTCAGCAACTCACTGTGAAGAATCTGTGCTCTGATGGCCGGCGCGTAAATCGCAACGGTGTCGATGGCGCGCTGCACCAGTATCGCCCTCGCCTCCTCGGTCCAGCCGCCCTTGAGCTTGTGGGGCACGTACATGATATGGGCCGAGAGCACATGCTTGCCGGCAGGGGCCAAAGATTCCTGATGCAAGCTGGGCACTACGATCTCCATGACCAGCTGCTGCGAATAGTTACCGTATTTGGCGTCGTCGTAGGCAAACTCGATCGCATCCATATCCGCAGCAATAATCATGCGACCATCGGGCTTTGCCAGCCCCTCGAAATTGGGCACACCGTCAAGAGCGAGATGCAACTTGGCAACATAGCCCTCGCAGCGTAGCCGCCGGATCCTGTTGCTAAACTCGATCTCGAGATACTCCACCCCAAGCAGTTGCAGAAATGTGCGCTGGGGGTCTGCAGATGAAACCACACGACCGGCGACTATCTGCTCACCATTGGCCAGTTCCACACCGGTGGCTCTAAGTCCGTCTTCACTACCCTCAATCAGGATACGGCCCACTCTGGCGCCGGTTTTAACCTCCACCCCAGTGCTCGCAGCTGCCGAGTTTAACGCGCCTATCAGACTCTCGATGCCACCGACCGGAATTGCGTGGGCCCCACCCAGTTCGCCGCTCATTCGGTACAACAGTGCCAGCACCGTGGCATTAGGCGAGCGCGGCGCCATTTTTGAACCGATCAGACCATCCCAGCTCAGCATCGCCTTGAGCAGTTCACTGTCAAAGTTCTCATCCATGAGGTCGCGGGCCGGCAGCGTTGCTACCCGCATAAACTCGCCCATATCCTGCTTTCCCAACAGGCGCAGCTTTAGACCCAGCTGCGCGAAAGTAAGTAGTGACGACAGGCGAGTATCGCCTACGCGGGGCATGGTCTTGAGCCAAAAGGGTTCCAGCAACTCGGCAAAGCGCTGTAGTAACTGCCGGTAGCCCCTATAGCTGGTCGCATCCTCGGCACTGACACCGTTGATCTCTGCCTCGGCCCCTGTTCCACTGAGGACAATGTGTTCCCCCGCAGAATTCAGGCCAACGGTAGGCATGGGTGCAGTGGCTGAGTCGAAACCGTGAACAGCCAGCTTAAGATCTCGAGCTACTTTTGCCGAGAAATGGCTGACGGTGTGGGCTACCGATGCCTTAAAGCCGGGGAAGAACTCACGGGTTGCAGCCAAGCCACCCGGCGTATCCGACGCCTCGAGCACCAGCACCCGTTGGCCTTGCTGTGCCAGATAAGTGGCACAGACCAGGCCGTTGTGGCCTGCCCCTATGATGATTGTGTCGTATTGTTGCAATTGAAGCTCAGTGATTCACGATTACTACTTGAATTTATTAGTTTTTCCCCACCCTAACTTCCGGGCCTACACGCGTAGAACGCCCGTGTGTGCCAATCTCAGGTCCGAGTCGATGAGCTTTTCGGGGCAGGCGTCAGCTCAGGATTGCTTTCCTGAGATCTTGTCTGATCTTCGATGATTTCCTGACGCCATTCCGCAACATTCATTTCTATCGCAATAAAGCCGGCTATCCATACGAATTCATCCCAGGCAAACATGAAATGGCCCCGAAAAATCCAGTAGGCAATCGCCAGCAATAGTAGTCCATACAATAGGTATTTAGCCGAATTCAGACCACCTATCAGCGCGCCTCCGGAAATACCGCGGTCTTGCAGCCACACCACCGCTTCGATGCTTAGCAGGATCATCAACCAGGTGGCTGCCTCCAACAAATCGACCCAGGCCAGTTGCCGCTCCACCACCAGGCCCGGGTTATCGTTGACGATAATGAATTCTGGTGGGTCGATGTAGAAGAACTGAGTAGCGCTGGAAAGCTGTTGGCAATTAACAGCGTCGAGCGCTGTGTACAGCAGGTTGTAGGCATAGGAGACATCGTTACCCACCAACTGGCAAAGATTGCTGATGTCGGCAATGGGAGTCACGCCACCCAGTTCGTAGACGTAAATTCCGTAGGCAAACAGAGTATGGGCGAGGACGCCGTAGCAGATCACTCGCACGCCGTGCATGAGCAATGCCTTTGGGCGTGACAGTGCCTCGTCGGATAAAATATAGGTTTCCAGTTCGAACAGAACAAGCAGAATAATCCAGGCGCTTTCATCGAGGGTGGTGGCGAAGGCCCCGGTCCAGTCAAGCAGGGAACCACCGTTGCGCATAGTAAAACTGGCTATAACCCAGTCATCCTGGATGTAGAGAGCGAAATTAATCAGTAGCAGTGAATACACCAGCAACTTGATCAGCTGACGCAGATCCAGTGCCGAATTTTCTATCGCTGTTACTATGGCTTTCATCTTTTGTGGCTTTGCTTGTGTGTCGCAGCTCTGGCTCAGAAACTCTGAGGGGGTGTCGCCGAGCGCCGCGGATGAGTCCAGAACGGTGTTTCAGAGATTCTGCACCGGGCCCAGCTAACCTGCCATTCCAGCTCTTTCTGGTAATAAATTTCCGCCCATATCTCCTTTGGCAGTTTGCCTTTGCGGTACTCCACGTCAGCCATGGCAAGATTGGCCTTTAGAATGGGTGACCAGATCTGGGTTTTGATGGTACCGATGCGGCGACCTTTCTTGCCATCGTATAAAAAAGAATCGATGGGTGGCTTGTTGCCGTCTATGGCCAGCTTTACCAGACGTCGTTTAATCGGTCGGGATTTCTCTCTCAGCAACGCCTGTTTGCCGGTAAAGTGAGGTTTGTCGAAGTTGACCACCCAACCCAAGCCAATCTCGAAGGGAGAACGGTCGTGGCCCGCTCGCACTGTCGTCTCTGCGGTATTAAAATCGTCAGCAGGCATAATAAAACCGGCTTCAATTCGCACCATTTCCAAGGCATCCAGGCCGATACAGCGCAAGTCATACAGGCCGCGATCCCGTACTTCGAATACAGCATCCCACAATGCCAGCGCATTAGATGGATCGGTCCATAATTCATAACCCAGGTCACCGGTGTAGCCCGTGCGAGAAACCATTAGCTCAAAACCAGCCACTTGCGTGTACAAAATTCCGAAGGGTTTGAGTTGATCCAGCCCCTCAAATCCTGCCGCGGTTAGAACCGAATAGGCGGTGGGGCCCTGCACGGCCAGTGCCGCTATTTCGTGAGTTTCCACTATGACCGACACATCCATGCCCAGAGCGGATATCAACAACCAATCCAACTGGTGATGCTGAGAACACAGTCGATACTCACCCTGGCGCAGATGAAAAATGGTGCCGTCGTCCAACACCTTGCCCTCATCATTACACCAGAGCACGTAAGTCACCCGATTCGGTTTCAAACCGGAGATGTCTCTCGCCACCAGGCGATTTAAAAATTTAAGCGCATCCGGTCCGCCGATGCGATATTTTTCCATCGGCGTCAGGTCCATGACGCTGCAGGAACTGCGAATGGCAAAATATTCAGCTGCCAGCGTGTCGTAAACACGGGCAGTCTGGTAGCCGTTCCAGGACGTCCAGTTTTTAACCCGGCAATGCTCCTCCACCCGTGGATGAAAGGGAGACGGCTGCAACACCTGTCTAAAATCATGCTGCCCGGATCGTTGTTGGGTATTTCCTGACATAACTACAGTCCTGCGCCCATGGCCAGTATTCGCTGCGCCGCATTGTGGCCGGGAACACCGGTCACACCACCGCCTGGATGGGCGGCGGCGCCACAGAGAAACAAACCAGCGATGGGAGTATCGTATTGCGCCGCGCCATGCACGGGTCGCATCATAAAGGACTGGTCAATGGTCATTTCCCCATGGTGCCAGTGCCCACCTGAAATATTGTATTGCGCTTCGATATCAACCGGCGTCAGCAATTCCCTGGCAAGGATTTGAGCAGACAGGCCCGGCGCATATTGCTCCACTTCGGCGATGATCTTATCGCTAAACAAATCTCTGTGCTGCGCCCAATCCTGCTTCAGGGAGTACGGTGCAAAGGCGGCGGATATTGACATCACGTGGTGACCAACAGGTGCCAGTGACGGGTCGGCGATGCTGGGAATAGTGATCTCCAGCACCGGGTGTTCGGAATACTCACCGTATTTGGCATGATTGAACGCATGCTCCACATAACGCATATCGGGCGCTATGAGCAATCGCTGGCCCAGCTGCTGTGGCGACAACCCGGGCACTTGTGGCAAGGAATCCAGGGCTAAATGTAATTTTGCTACGTTGCCCCGGGCACGGCTAGTATGGATACGCTGGGCGAACATGGCGTCCAGTTCCGATGTGCCCACCAGATCCAGGAAAGTAATCCTGGCGTCCGCATTGGAGATTACGATAGCAGCGTCAAGTTGTTCTCCCGATTGCAGCTGCACTCCACAAGCCTTGCCATCGTTGACGAGAATTTTTTGTACTCTGGCCCCGGTTCGAACCACGACCCCGGCTCTGGTCGCCGCCTCGAATAAAGCCTGGGCCACCTGCCCCATACCACCGGGTGGCAAACTTTGTCGGCTTTGGGTTTCTCCCCACAGTCGAGTGAGATAAGTCAGCACCGTGCTGGGCGTACGCGGGCCCATGTGATGACCAATTACGGCGTCGGCGGCGATAGCGCCTTTTAGCGGGGCATTGTCGAACACTTCATTCAATACATCGTAAATATTGATGCCCCCGACTCTAAGGAATTCCCGCATGGACTTTGTGCCGAGACCGAAGCGCAGCTTCCAGCCGATTTTGCCCAGGGTAAACAGGTCTTTGCGATCCATATCCTTGAGTCGCGGTGGCTTGTTCATCATCAAAGGCTCAAGCGCACTGGCATAGTTTCGGAATTCTTGCATGAAGGCGGTGTATGCCTCGCTATCCTGTGGCGATAGCCCGGCGCCAGCAGCCTCATCGAAACCCAGCGTCAGATGTTGGCCCTCACGGTCGAGGGCGATGGTGTCTATGGTTTCGCCCCGCTTCAAGCCGGCATCTTCCAACTTAAGATCGGCGCAGACCCTGGGGCTGAGTGCGTAGAGAATATGCGCCAGGCCAGAAACCTTGTAACCCTTGGCAAAACTGCAGGTGGCTGCGCCGCCCCCCACCGCATCCCGCGCCTCCAGTATCTGTACCTTGCGACCGGACAGGGCGAGGTAGGTGGCACACACCAGACCATTGTGACCAGCGCCGACGATGATTACCGATTTCGATGCCGCGCTAGTCATCGCCAAAATCCTGTGGTGTGGTGTCAGGCCTGCCCAGATCCCGAAGTATCTCCCGCGCCGCGTTGGCACCGGGGGCGCCCATTACGCCGCCGCCGGGGTGGGTGGATGAACTGCACATATACATATTCTTCACCGGCCCTCGATACTGGGCATAGCCGGGGAATGGGCGGTTGAACATCAGCTGATCCAGGGTCAATTCGCCCTGGAAGATATTGCCCTCGGTCAGGCCCACTTCGGCTTCAATCTCACGAGGCGTACGAATTTCTACATGCAGAATCAGTTGTTTGAAATTAGGGCTGTAATCGGCAATCTGATCAATCACCGTGGCGCCGAAGGCATCACGTTTGGCATCGGTCCAACCACCCTCGGCTGCAGCGGGGCAATACTGAACGAACACCGACATCATGTGCTTGCCCGCAGGCGCCATGCTGGGGTCATACTGGGTCGGGATTACCGTATCCACGTAAGGGTCTGCAGACCAGCGATCGTCCTTCCAGTCATCATAGGCGCGTTCGAGCCGCTCCAGGGTATCGGTAAAATGCATGTGCCCGAGAGTGAGTGAAGAGCCATCGGGCAACGCCGGAAAATCAGGCATGCCATCCAGGGCGATATTGAGCTTGCCGGAAGAACCACGAATCTTGAAATTTTTGGCCCGGTGTATCAATTCCGGAGGCAGATCCCGGCTATTCATCACCTGAAGAAAAGTACGTCTGGCGTCAAGATTTGAGATCACTACTTTGCTTTCAATTTCTTCTCCCGATGCCAGGGCCACACCTGTCGCCTTCCCGGCCTTAACAACAATCTCATTCACCTCAGAATTGGTGCGAATTTCACCACCATGGGATTGAAACGACGAGGCTATCGCCTTGGCAACCGAACCCATGCCGCCGCGGGCGAAACCCCAGGAACCCACATTGCCATCGATATCTCCCATGGCATGATGCAACAAGACGTAGGCCGTGCCGGGTGAGTAAACACCCAGGCCAGTGCCTATAATGCTGCCGCCGGAGAAATGCGCAAGAATCACATCACTCTCAAAGTACTCCTCGACATATTCTGCAATGGACATAGTAAAAAACCGAATGAACTCGTAAATTTGAGATTCGGTCAGGGTATAAAATCGTTTCAACAGGTAAGCAAATTCCATCACGTCTCGACGCTTGAAAGACGCGGGGTCCGGTGGTGTACGCAGTAGAAAACCGCGAATCAGACGGCACCACTTCATTAAATCAGCATCGAAGCGGATGGAGGCATCGGCGTCCCGTTTGGAGTGCCTGCAAATTTCACGGCGTCTGACTGCCGCTTGATGGTAGCTACCGAAATAATCTCCGTTCTGCTTGAATGTAGCGCTGCCCTGTAAGGGCACCACTTCTAAACCGTGTCGCCCCAAATCCAGGGCCTGGTAGATTTCCGGTCTGAACAGGCTGCAAACATAGGAACAATTGGAGTATTGCCACCCCTTTTGTAACTCACGAGATACGGTGGCACCACCGATATAGTCATTCTTCTCGAGTACAAGTACGTCGAGCCCGGATTTGGCAAGAAATGCGGCGTTGGTGAGACCATTGTGGCCTGCGCCAATGACTACTGCGTCGTACTTCTTCATTCTCGGGAGCCTCTTAGCGAGTATTCAATACTAGGGGATTTCCAGCTAAAACTCTTGCGCAATTTCTCTGCAGGCTCTGTCGCTTTCGGTATCTGAAAAACCTGATTTGTAAACGATCCCACGGCTGGGATCATCGCGACTTCGAGAGTAGAAATTGTACGCCAGTCCAATGCTACCGTGCGGGTAGGCATGGATACCCACCGACGAAAAGCTGTCAGCATGGATTTTGTTGCAGAGCTGTGATGTACTAATTAGCACCCTGAAAACACTAGCGGAGTCGTCACATTTCAGCCTTACAATCGCAGCAAGCAGTTTTTGATCTCGCTGTCGCCCACTTGCGCAGCGGGGAGGCGGTGCTTGCTTCCAAACTTTGCCAGGAGGGGTTGGATAAGTATCCCGATGACGCCAATATCCTCTGCCTTGCCGGTGAAGCTCTGATCGCACTAAAACAGTTTGATGAAGCTCGCAGCCATATCGAGAAAGCCAGATCTCTGTACCCGCACTTCGCCGCTACTCATGAGATATTCGCTGACTTATTATTACTCGAAGGTCATTTCGAAAAAGCCATCGAGTCCTACCGACATTGCATGAAACTGGACGCCAGTCGCCTCCAACTTAATGACAAAATCAAACGCGCTCGTGAGTTAATAAGATCTACCGCTGCCGCGGTCGGCTCCCGCCCAACTATAGCTTTTGCAGATGAGATGAAGCGGGCGGAACAATTTTCCAACGATGGCAAGCCGCAAAAATCCGAAAACATCTACCGCGATATTCTGCGCCGCGATCCCAACCATGTGGAAGCGACGCGGCTGCTTGCCCAAATCGCAGCGGCCCGGGAATATTATGAAGAAGCAGAATTATTGCTGCAAAGGGCTGTTAGAAACGCGCCGGAATATGCCCGGATCTGGCTGGACCTTTCGTCGGTACAACTTAAATTAGAAAAGCACTTCGACGCCGTACACAGCGCCGAGAAATTGGTGGAATTGACCCCCGAAATCGCCGAATCTCACATCAGCCTGGCCAATGCACAGGCCAAGGCTAACCTTACCGAACTCGCCATCGAGAGCTATCGGTCTGCACTGCGGATAGCCCCGAAACATCCTGGCGCCTTCATGGGTTTGGCGCATCAGCTCAAGACCATCGGACGTCAACAAGAGTCAATTGAAGTCTATCGGCAGAATATTTCTGTTAATCCACGAAACTCTGAACCTTACTGGAGCCTGGCCAATCTAAAAACTTTTCGCTTCGAAGATGAAGAAGTAGAGGCGATGGAAAGGCTGCTACGGGACCATAGTCTAAATGATATAACAGTAGTGCAACTGTGCAATTCTCTGGGTCTAGAATACGAAGGGCGCAAGGACTACGATCGTGCTTTCGAATATTTTCAGCGTTGCAATGACAAGCAGCGCGAATCACAAACCTACGACCCCATAGCTAATGAAGTCATGGCCGAAAGTATTAAAGAGGTTTTCAGCCAGCAATTTTGTGCGCAAAACCAGGGCCACGGTAATACCGACCCGGCACCGGTATTTATAATCGGCTTGCCCCGATCCGGCTCTACGCTAATCGAGCAAATTCTCGCCAGCCACAGCCAGGTGGAGGGCACCCATGAACTCAGCGATCTACCGAAAATAGTCAGATCAATCGCCAGGAAAAAACGTCAGGGCCTGCGCTTTCCAGAAATTGTGAAGGAGTTTGAGCCACGGGCCTGGCGCAAACTAGGCGATCAATACCTTCGTAGCACAGAAAAATATCGCAGTGGCCTGCCTCGATTTATTGATAAGAACCCCAACAACTTCATCTACGCCGGCTTGCTGCATCTTTCCCTGCCTGATGCCAGGATTATCAACGCTCGTCGCCACCCTCTGGATAGCTGTTTCGGCAGTTATAAGCAACTCTTTGCCAGCGGCCAGCCCTTCAGCTATGACTTCACAGAATTGGGGGAATATTATCTTCAGTATCAATCACTCATGGACCACTGGCACCAGGTTATTCCTGGCCGAGTGCTGGACGTAGACTACGAGGAAGTTGTGGCTGACCTGGATACCGAAGTCCGTCGCATTCTGGATTTCTGCGAACTGCCCTTCGAGCAGGCCTGCCTGAATTTTCACGAGACCGATCGAGCTGTCAGAACTGCCAGTTCGGAACAGGTGCGCCGTCCCATTTATTCGAGCTCCGTCAACCTGTGGCAGCGCTACGAATCCCATCTCCATGAATTAATAGAAATTCTAGAACCCTTGTTACTGCAGCGCCCCCCTGATGAGCAACCAGTATCAATCCGTAACCATGCAAGCCGCTGAGAGAGCCGTAGTGCTTTTTTGGTCAACTGGATACCCATGAAAGTCGGATCAAGCCGAATTGAGTTGATCAGCCTGAAAGTGCAGTAATTCATTGGGGTATTTATCAGTTGATCTCCGGTCAGGTAGGAGTATGCTGCCAGCAGGCATTTCAGCCTTATGCCTACACCCAATGCCTAGCTAGCTGGATCATGAATTACACAGGCAGCTATGCTGATTTTCTCCATGATTCCGGGCCTATAGGGGAGGTAGCCATAGGGGCGAGGATATTGAGAAATTGTGCGAAGGTGGGGCAGAAGGCTCTATAGTACATAGCTACTAAACAGCCATTTCACCAACCCACTGCAACAGGGATTCCTGGGGGCTCAAAATATCATGGGACATCATCCGAAGTTTCAAATTGCACCACTCGCGGTCGCTATCACCACAGCTTTGTACACAGCGCCATTTACTTTTGCAGCAGAAGCACCGGCGGCAACAAGGCTCGAAGAAATAATCGTAACCGGCCGCAAGCGAGTTGAATCCGTCATGGAGGTTCCGGCCAGTATTCAGGCTTTGACGAGTGACGATATTCTGGCAATGGGTGCCCGCGGCATGCACGACTACAGTCGCTTCATACCCTCCCTCAACGTCATCACGTACGGAGCTGGAGATACCGTAGTGGTATTTCGAGGTGCCATCTCCGACGAAAGTTCAGAGCTAGCCCAGGGCACCTCATCGGTCTATCTCGATGAAGTTTCTGTGAGTAGCACCTCGGTACAACCCTCCATTCGCATGGTTGACATCGAACGAATTGAAGCGCTTGCCGGTCCACAGGGAACTTTATACGGCTCCGATGCCGTGGCGGGTACCCTGCGAATCATCACCAAGAAACCTGAGATGAACACCTTCGATATACTCGCCGACGTCAGTGGGCGCAACGGCAGTGAGGGCGAAGACAGCTTCGATCATTCCATCGTAGTCAACTTGCCCCTCGTTGAAGACCGGTTGGCATTGCGCCTGGTTGGTTTCACTGCTAAAGACGGTGGCTTTATCGATAATGTCTTCGGTCATACCCCCGATTCCGACACCACGGGTAAAGCCTTGCCCTCTGGATTCGGCAACCTTGATAATGCCGATTTTGTGGAGAAGAACTGGAATGATTCCGAAATCGACGGCTGGCGCGCCGCACTGAAATGGGATATCAATGAGGACTGGACGGCAACCTTCTCAGCACTGCACCAGAGTAACAAATCCGGTGCATTAAACGATTTTGACCCCTTTGTGGGGGATTTGGAGGTGGTGCGGTTTTTTGATGATTATCGAGACGATGAGTACGACCTGTACTCGTTAGTAGTTGAGGCTGACCTGGGCTTCGCCCAGCTTGTCTCAGCCACCTCTTTTTACGACCGCGAGGCACACGAAGTTTACGACAACACGGCTTATAACCACCAATGGGCGGGTACCTATTGCCAGACCTATGCCTACTATCAGGATTACCTGGCCTACCTGGGCTATTTCCAGGATCCGGACGGTAGCGGCACTGTCTTTTGGCCCGCCTATTGCAAGGCACCGACTGTGGATGGGGATTTCCTTACCGTCCGTGACTACGCCCAGGACACAGACCGTTTCACCCAGGAATTCCGCCTGTCCTCCCAGGGTGAGACCCTGGATTGGTTGGTGGGCTTTTTCTACGAGGAGATAAACCATGACTACGTTTATGACTTCGCCCGGCCTACCAGATCCGAAACCAACCCCGGTGGTCCCGGCACAAACCTCTACCAGGAGTCCATCTCCCTGCAATATTTTGAAGGGGTACTGGGCCAGGCCCTGCCAAATTCGACAACCTACTGGTATGAAACCAGCAAGACCGACTGGGAGCAGAAGGCCATTTTTGGTGAGGTAGTATGGCATGCGACAGACCGGCTGGATCTCACCGTCGGCGGCCGCTATTTCGACCGTGAAAACAGAGTTCTATTCTGGACCGAATTTCCCAGGGGCAACCTCGCAGAATTACAAGCAGGCCTACCGAACATTAGTGGAAGTGAGAAGGAGTTCGTGCCCAAGGTGTCGGTGTCTTACAATCTCACCGATGAAAGCATGATCTATGGGCTATGGACAGAGGGCAATCGACCTTCCGGTCAAAACCGCGGTCGCGGCGACCCTCTGCTCCCAATCACCTATGAACCGGATACCATGACCAACTGGGAGGCCGGCTATAAAGCGACCTTTGCCGACGGCGCCGCCAGAATCAGCCTTATCACCTTTGTGATGGACTGGGAAGACTATCAGATCGAGATAGTTGACCCGAGCGTTGCTGCCTGCCCACTAGACGGCCCCAGCAAAATTGCTGGAGTCTGTGGTCAACCCTGGCAAAATGTGATCGCCAATGGCGGGGATGCATCAATAACCGGGACCTCTCTGGAACTTGATTGGGCCATCTCGCCAAACTTCGTCGTGGGATTCAACGCCGAGTGGCTGAATGCGGAGACGGATTCGGGGCTGGATCTGTCTGGCGACGGCCTGGATAATGTTACCTCCGGCCAGAGATTGCCGCTCTCGCCAGATTTTACCGGAGCAGCCTGGGCAACCTATGACTGGCCAATGCCATCGATCGGCGGTAGCGGTTTTGCCCGCTTGCAGTGGTCCTTTCAGGGCGAAACCCTCAGCAACCTGGAGCACCGCAGCACCTCCGATGACGAGCCCAACCCCCGATGGAAGAATAGCGCCTTCAATATCGGCGATTTCAGCATCGGCCTGCGGAATGAAACCTGGGAAGCGTCGCTGTTTCTTAACAATATCAAGGATGAACGGGCCCGCTATCAGACCGGCTGGGGATTATTCGAATGGACCGCCGCCAGCGTGCAGGACGGGCGAGCTCACACGGTTCGATATACCACCAATCGTCCCAGAGAATTCGGCGTCAGGCTAATCTATAGATGGGCGGGAAACTAAAACAACAAACTCTTTATGTTGTCTTCAAACAAAAAGGCCGGGAATATCCCGGCCTTTTTGTTTGAGCAGGCCAAGTAACCCCATCGACTTGTCCCAGCCCTAATTCACTCAATCGTAGGGCCAAAGCTCCAGCCCATGGATGGCATTGCGAATATCCATGGTCATATTGACAGAACTCGCCACCTGGCCAGTTTGTATGTCGTAAAGAGTAATGGTTGAGGGTGATGAACCACCGGCCACGAAGCGATCATCAACGATACACAAGCCGCGCCCAAATCCTTGCCTGGCAGTCTTCGAATCATCGACGCCTTCATACCGTATCTCATCGGGATCGTAGTAGCGGATTTTGAAGGCCTGTTGCTCCCCGCTTTGTCGCACAACACGTAGACAGTCGCTCGCCGTATCATTAAAGATTACTCCGCCGTTAAAAGGCCTCGCATTGTGAGTGCCGGCAGGTAAGCTACAAACTGCATTAACTTCATTTCGACTATTAATATGCAACAGGGCTTGTGTACGGAGCCCGCTCAAATAAATGCCCCTGGCATCCACATGGATCATATTGATATGTTGCTCATTTATCGGCCGCGGCCCAAACTTACCGATCGGGTCAAATACAAAACCTGACCATCCAGCCTGCTGCCTGAGCACATGAAAACCCCAGGTAAATTTTTCCTCCTCAATATCAAATACCAGCACACAATCATGACCCGTCGAGGTCAAAAATATTTTTCGATCTTTGCGATAAATCTCATGACAGTGCTTGAGGTAGCGATTACGCCAGGATTTTCGCACCTTGAAGTCCCGGTCATAGCAGAACAGTTCGTCGGATGCAGCAATGTAGATATCGTCAGCATCGAAGCAAATACCTCGAAGGCCCCGGTCCGCTCCCCGACCGGAAAAATCGATATCGCCGGTGTCCCAATCAACATGCTGTTCTGCTCTTTGGGATGCGAAATCCACAGTAAAGACCCCTCCATGGCTCTCCCCTTTCTGACTGCCGCGTACAACAGACGTTGCGATGATTTTTGGTAGTTTTATATTCATAAAGTGCAGGCTGCGATCATTGATTTCAACTGCGTCGATCATTTGATCACTATAGTCCCAAGCCAGAATTCACGGATGTTAATCTGCATCAATCGCTGCATTGTATTGAGGTAGGTCATCACTGATTTCGAACCAGGGCGCCTTGGATCCGACAAATTCATGAAACCCTGGCGGGCAATTTACATTCCCATCGACAGCACCCATTGCTACGTATAGCATTTCCTTATCTGGCTTGTAGTCTACCAGTAAGGTCGAGCTACAATTGCTGCAGAAAATACTGTCGGAGTTCTCGGAAAATGCATAGCTTTTTATGCTGTCCTCACCCGATAAATAGGTGAATTTATCACGAGCGATCCCTCCCCAACTTGCGAACGCGGCGCCGTGAATTTTCCTGCATATGGAACAATGGCAGTGACTGAAATCTATCAGTTCAGCGCTCACCTGGTACTGCACCTTAGCGCATGCACATTTACCAGTAATCACCATACTTCTCCTATTAGGTTTTCGTAATGCTCTGTAACGACTAGCTAGACAGTTAAAAATTATATGATAATTTGAGACTGTATAGTAATCACCCTGGCCACGAAATTGAAAATTGGCTTGATTGTGATGTTTTCAGAAAATTTCATCAAAATAAATCGAGACAAAGTGAATCACTCACGAGGGCGTAAGCTTTACTCTCGGATTCTGTTAACTACTAGAATTTCGCAGCGTTAGTTTCTTGCCCGAGATTTGCTTATTGCACTGCATTTCGCGACAGCGAAAACTAGTTGGGAACAGGAATATTCAGAGTTTCTTTAACCTGTTCCATCACGACGTAACTGGTAGATTCCTGCACCCCGGGCAATGTTAACAAAGTATCGCCGAGCAGGGTTCGATAGGCATTCATATCTGCCACCCTCGCTTTGATCAGGTAGTCGAAATTACCGGAAACCAGATAGCATTCCTGCACAGCATCCAATGCCGTAGCTGCGCTTTTAAATTCGGCAAAAATATCCCTGGAAGTTCGCGATAGCCGAATTTGCACAAACACTACCAAACTGGCTTCGAGGCAGACTGGATCCAAAAGGGTGGTGTAACCCTGAATAATACCCGCCCGTTCCATGCGCTTAACGCGCTCCATACAGGGAGTGGTGGTTAGACCCACTCTACGGGCTAGCTCCGCGTAGCTGATGCGGCCATCGTCCTGCAACTCCCTGAGGATATTCTTGTCAATTTTAGATAGAGGTTTATCTTGTTTCATATTAGGTTATCAGGTTATTAAACCAAATTTATCATATATATCGGATTAATCATCTATTTAATTACTAATATAAAGAAAATACTCTAGAAAATCACGTCTATAATCAATCCCATAGCCAATCACTAAAGTTTTCGTAGGCAGGAGGATAGGCAAATGTTGATAGGAGTCCCTAAAGAGATTAAAAATCACGAGTATCGAATCGGCTTAACTCCCGCCGGTGTTCGTGAATTAGTCGCCAATGGTCACCAGGTAATGATTCAGCAGCAAGGTGGCGAAGCCGTTGGTTTGAACAATGAGTTATACCTGGCAGCGGGCGCCGAAATCGTGTCAGAGGCAGCAGAAATATTTGCTCGTGCTGAACTACTAATAAAGGTCAAGGAACCGCAGCCACAGGAATGCAAAATGTTGCGGCCGGAGCAGACGCTTTTCACATATTTGCATCTGGCTCCAGATCCAAAGCAGACAAAATTGCTCGTTGACTCCGGTGCCACCTGCATCGCCTACGAAACTGTCACCGACGACGCTCATACCCTGCCACTGCTGGCACCCATGAGTGAGGTTGCCGGCAGGATGGCAATTCAGGAAGCGGCCGTTTGTCTGGAGAAATCCCATGACGGCAGTGGGGTTTTGCTCGGCGGCGTACCCGGAGTCGAGCCGGGCAACGTCGTTGTTATTGGCGGCGGCGTAGTGGGTCTCAATGCAGCGCGCATGGCCGTGGGTCTTGGTGCCAATGTAACTATTCTGGATCGCTCCCTTTCACGACTGAAACAAATCGACGAAATGTTTGACGGCAGAATACACACTCTCTACTCCACCGCCGACACCATAGAGTCGCAACTGAAAACCGCTGACGCAGTTATTGGTGCAGTATTGATCCCGGGCGCAGCAGCCCCCAAGTTGATTACACGAGCGATGCTGAAATTGATGAAGAAGGGCTCTGTGTTGGTAGATGTGGCCATCGATCAGGGTGGTTGCTTTGAAACCAGCAAGGCCACAACTCACACCGATCCTACTTACATAGTCGACGGCATCATCCACTACTGCGTCGCCAATATGCCCGGCGGTGTAGCGCGAACCTCTACATTCGCCCTGACCAATGCCACCCTGCCTTTTGTTCTGGAATTGGCGAATAAGGGTAGTCGGCAAGCTTTACTGGATAACGAGCATCTCAGAAATGGATTGAATGTATACAAGGGCATGATCACAGTTGAGGCCGTGGCAAAGTCATTGGGATACAACTATGTGGACTCGATAAACGCGCTAAGACAGGGGGATCTAAAAGCGACAGCTTAGGCAGTAGCGTATATGATATCCGGCCTGCCGCGGGCGTGAAACTAGCCGCAGCAGAACACAGGCAACCCGGGAATTTGCTATGGCACTTGTTTTTAAACAGTTGTTCGACGAATTTTCTGCAATCTACTCCTATCTGTTAGCGGATTCAGAATCTGGCAAAGAGCATAGGAAGAATTAGAGCTAGCTTCGTTTAAGTCCTCTCATACATCGCTGGAAAACATCAGGCCAGCTACAATGGAAGCTCTTCATGTCACCGCTCATCCTCGGTGCTGTCCTCTTTGCAGCCCTGCTGCACGCCGTATGGAATGCCCTGATCAAGGTTAGCGGCGACCGCCTGGTGGTGATGTCGGTTACCACGGCAACTTCGGCACTGCTGGTGGTGCCACTGCTGCTAATCTTGCCGCCGCCTGCGCCCGAGAGTTGGCCTTACCTGGGCATGTCCGCCCTGATTCATTCCTCGTATATGTTGCTGTTGATCAGGGCGTATAGTCACGGTGATTTCGCCCAGGTCTATCCGCTGTCCCGAGGATCGGCGCCGCTGCTAACTGCGCTGCTGGGATTCGTTCTACTGGGCGAAGCCATGACCGAGCGGGAATTACTGGGTCTGCTATTGATCGTTGCCGGGATTCTGGGACTGGGACTGGAACGCAGCGCCGGCAAACTCAGCCTCAGCCGGGGAGCATTGATTTATTCGCTGCTGACTGGATTGAGCATCGCTGCCTATTCCCTGATTGATGGCACAGGCGCCAGGCTTTCCGGCAATAGCACCAGCTTTACTGTGTGGATGTTCTTTCTCGACGGTTTTCTGCTGCCACTGGTGGCATTCAGACGCCGCTCAGGGGCCGTCCTGATTACAACAATCAAATCCGTCTGGAAGTCCGGTCTGGCGGTGGCGATATTATCCACCATCGGCTACTGGATAATTATCTGGGCATTTACCCAGGAACGCATCGCACCGGTGGCAGTGCTGCGTGAAACCAGCGTGTTATTCGCCATGATGATTTCTGTATTCGTGATCAGGGAAGGGTTTTCCTTGCTGCGAGTTGGAATTGTCGTGCTAATACTGGCCGGCATCATGTTTCTCGGTTTCTAGGGAAAAGAGTCGAGATTTCGGCTTCAAGTTTGAAAGATTCGTGATAAGTTACAGCCACATCAAAAAGCTTACAGAAAAAATCGCGGCCACAGCACTTGTTTACCAGTACGGCCAGCCCTGTGGAAAGAGGAAGAGGAGGTTGTCATGAGGCATCTGCTTGTCTTCATTGCTACATTCGTGTTGAGCACGACCGCGCTCGCGCAGTCAACGTCGGTGATGATCGACGACCTGACGACGACCGAGGTACAGGCCGCCATCGACGGCGGAAAAACTACCGCCATCTACTATGTCGGCGGTACCCACCAGAGTGGCCCGGCGGTGGCCCTCGGCAAACACAACCTGTTATCTGCCCTCCTCGCCCGACGCATCGCGGAGACACTGGGCAACGCGCTTGCCTTTCCTCCAAATCCCTATGCTCCAGCCGGCGATCCAGTAGCCAGGACCGGACACATGCGCTTCGCCGGAACCATCAGTGTGTCACATGAGACGCTGGCGGCGGTATCCCGCGACGTCGCCATCAGTGCGTTGACGGTAGGCTTCACACACGTCGTCATGCTTGGCGATCACGGCGAGACCCAGGACGTCATCAGAGAGGTGGCGGCGGCCCTCGACGCCGAGTGGCGCTCGAAAGGCGGCCGCGTGTTCTTCATCCCGGTTTACGAGGAAGGCGAAGACCGCATGCGGGAGATCCTGACGGCGCTGGACGTGCCCAGCAACCGGACAACGTCGATCGACGATGCTTCGGAAATGATGGCGCTGGACACCGCCAACCGCTGGGTTCGCCCGGATCAGTTGGCGGACGATATCGTAGCGGTCGCCTCGGCTGACCTCGGCCGGCAGTTCATCGACGGCAAGGTCGAGGTGGCGGTTGCGCGCATTCGGGAACTGGTGCGATAGCAGCACCCACAGCCCACATGAGCAATTGATCAAAAAGGACTGCTTCGTCGAGTCCGATTTTTACATGAATCTGAAACTAAATAATATTTTTGAATTACTGCCTGAAGACGTAGACAAAGAAATATTCGAGAATCTTATCGAGAGTGGCTCTGTGAAGGTGGAGCGAATTATTTCCCGGGGGCAGGCTTCGCCCCCAGTTGGCTGGTATGACCAGGACCAGGCTGAGTGGGTAATGATTCTACAAGGAGAGGCAATCATTTGTGTAGAAGACGACGGGGATTATCACCTGGTAGCTGGTGGTTATCTGAATATTCCTGCACATACCAGGCACAGAGTGAAATGGACATCTCCGGAGATCGAAACCATATGGCTTGCCATTCACTATCAGGGATGACGACAGCTAATAAATTCAAAAGGTGACCAATCCTTCATGGCGTCCAATTATGCCCTCGAAGACGCCGGAACGCGCCACGGGCGGCGGATCCACGGGTAATGTCCAGAGTGCCGGGAAAATAATCTTCAGAGAGCTTATAACAAGTGGCTTGACTTAATTTGTCGTAAGATAAATACTCTGCGTTGGAAGACATTCAGAGGCCGGAAGAATTCACGTTCTTTCGGCCTCTTTTCTTTGCTTTCAAATTCAAAACCGTGACGGTCAATCTTCATTATGGAATATCTGGCGATCATCGCTTTTGCCATCACCACATGTGTGACACCCGGCCCTAATAACGCCATGATCATGACCTCCGGACTAAACTATGGCATCCGCCGGAGCCTGCCCCACTACACGGGCATCTGCCTGGGCTTTCCGGTGATGGTTACCGCCGTGGGCCTGGGTATCGCCGGTTTGTTTGAACAATTCCCGTTTCTGCACGTGATGTTGAAGGTCGCTGGCGCAGCATATCTCAGCTATCTTGCCTACAGGATCGCAATCGCACCAGTGGCCAGGCTGGATACCCTCGAAGGCAGACCCTTTACCTTCATCCAGGCCGCAGCCTTTCAATGGGTTAACCCGAAAGCCTGGGTATTGGCTGTTGGAGCGACGGTGACTTACACCGTTATCTCAGACAGTTACGTGTGGCAGGTATTGATCATTGCACTGATATTCCTGATCTTCGGTGCGCCCTGTATCATGCTGTGGCTATGGTTCGGCTCGTCCTTAAAAGGTATCCTGCAGAGACCCAATTATGTGCGCATATTCAATATCAGCATGGCCAGCCTGTTGATGGCTTCGTTGATTCCAGTGTTTCTGGATTTGTACATTCAGTTCACAGCCTGATCCCATCCTGGCAAAAAAACGCGAATTACCCTGTCTCAGAGAACGATAGAGGAACGGTAAAAGAATTTTGGAGACGAAGATGAAACTATTGCGCCCGAATGCCCTGGTCCTGTTCTTAATCCTGGCTGTGACCAGCCCGACTGCGCTGGCCCAGCTCAGCGACGTCGAGCGAAATCTTTCCAACTATATCGATGCCCATCACGATGCGGCGATCGGGCTGCTAGAAGAAGTCGTTAATATTAACAGTGGAACCCAGAATTTTGCAGGCGTTGCAGCCGTTGGGCGCATCTTTCAGGCCCGTTTCGAAGCCCTGGGCATGACTACCGAGTGGCTCGACGGTGCTTCCTGGAATCGATCGGGCCACCTGGTCGCGCGCAGCTACGATGCCGCGAATAACGGTCCCCAATTGCTGTTGATCGGCCATCTGGATACCGTGTTTCAGAGCGACAGCCCGTTTCAGCGCTATAGTTATCTGGGGAACAACGTCGCCAGCGGCCCCGGTATCGCCGACATGAAAGGCGGCGATGTCATCATCCTGCAGGCCCTGTCTGCTCTTAATGACCAAAACCTGCTCGAGAGCATGAATGTGACGGTGTACATGACCGGTGACGAGGAATCGACCGGACCGGGTGAAAACCAGGCTCTGGCCCGGGCGGATATGGTAGCCGCCGCCCGCACAGCTGATATTGCCCTGGGCTTCGAAAATGGCGACGGCAATCCCGCAACTGCAATTCCGGCACGGCGTGGCTACGCCAGTTGGGAATTGAAGATCAAGGGCAGTCCCGCGCATTCATCACAGATATTCCAGGACGAAGTCGGTGCCGGCGCAATCTTTGAGATAGCTCGCATACTCAACGACTTCTACCAGGAGCTCGCGGGCGAGCAGTACCTCACCTTTAATCCTGGCATCATCATGGGTGGCACCGAGGTGCAGTTTGACAGCGACTTCAGTCGCGGCAACGCCTTCGGCTTGTCCAACGTGGTGTCGCAGGATGCCATCGCACGGGGCGATCTGCGGATGATTTCCACGGCGCAGACAGACCGTGCCAGGGAGGCCATGGAACGCATCGTTGCCGATAACCTGCCACTCACCGAGGCCGAATTCAGCTTGAGCCAGGGCATGCCACCGTTTCCGGACAGCGAGGGCAACCGGCGCCTGTTGGCCTACTTCAGCCGGGTCAGCGAGGATCTCGGCTACGGCGAAGTGACCGCGGTAGACCCTTCCCGCGCTGGTGCCGCCGACATCTCCTATGTTGGCGACCATGTCGACATGGCAATCGACGGCATGGGAATGGGGGGCGCCAACGATCATACGGTGAATGAGACCGGAGATCTGGAATCGATGCGCGTGCAGGCAAAACGCGCCGCTATTTTAATGTACCGACTGGTACACGGCGGCCTGTAAAACCCGCCCGTTAAAGCAAGCACAAAACCAAGAGAAACTGTTATGCAATTTATGATTACCGCTTACGATGGTACGGACGAAGAAGCAATGAATCGACGCATGGCTGCGCGGCCTGCTCATATCGATGGGGCCAGGCTACTCAAGGACTCGGGAAAGCTGATTGCCGGCGGCGCCATCCTCGATGATGCGGAGCAGATGATCGGCTCGACGCTGTACGTAGAACTCGATTCCAGGGCAGAGCTGGACAGCTGACTGGAGCAGGACCCCTATGTAACGGGCGGCGTCTGGCAGGACATTACCGTGCAACCGATACGCCTGGCTATGAAAGCCTGACCGGGTGGGGCCCAGTTACTGTCCCGGCTGCAGGTGCTCTAACTTCAATCCCACCGCGGTGCCGGCACCGAAGCCTTTCCAATAGGTATGATCTGCCCCGGGCTGACCATTTCTTACCGAGTAGACCGCGTCGGCGCCGTCGGGAACCAAATCCAGGTAAGTCATTCGCTCCTCGTTGCCCTTCAGTTGATAATCCAGGTAAGCCGTCACGAAGTGGTCCATGATGTTGTTCATTCGCACCGTGTCCCAAACCGGGTCGGTGTAATGGCTGGCACCGATTTTATCCTCGCTGTTGAGTATTTCTACCGGTAAGGGGTAAGGTGCGCCGGCATTGTGACCGGCGTTCTTGAAGGTCAGCAAATAGCGATCGCTATTCACCGCATTTTCGAAGATCGCCCGCGTCCCATTATCATAACCGGCGACGGTGTCGGCACTGCCGGCTATGTAGAAGGTGGGGACATCGATGCCGGCCAGATCCTGGTTGCGCCAGAATCCCGAATTCATGCCCCATGGCGCCACCGCCACACCTGCCTTGATGCGGGAATCCAGGTTGTCGCGATAGGCCGGGTTGCCGGTCGCATGTTGATGCAGTAACTCATTGGGGGGCGCCAGCAGTGAACCAACGATGTCGTCACTATAGCCGCCTCCCAGATTATTGACCAGGCCATAGCCACCCATGGAGTAACCGACTATTGCCGTGGTTTCCGCATTTAACAGGCCATACAGGAAGCTCGCCGAATCTTCAGCTAGAGCGGCCATGGTGTCCACAACAAAACGCTGATCCAGAGGTCTATTGTAGAGGGTGCTGGGAAATGCCTGCTGATCATCGTAAGTGCTGTCGGTATGATCGATGGATGCCACCACATAACCCTTGCTGGCCAGGTTTTCACCGAGATGGCTGAGCAAGAATCGGTTGCCCGGGTAGCCGTGGGAAATAATCACTAGCGGATAAGGTGTAGGTGTGGACTTAGGCTGCGCATCTCGCACCGCCCTGCCCATTAATAATGCAGTTATATCGGGGTTGCGGGTAATTGCATGATAGTGGCCACCTGCCGATTGACCATCGCTCAGCTGCGCGGGATACCATATTTCAAGTGTAAGCTTTCTGTCGTAATAGACGCTGTCGCCACCGCGAGGTGTATTCAGTATGTCCACCCGGTTCGGATCGACCACCTCCAGCGTCTGCACGCCAACATCGTGATCACCGAAACTTGCCAACTGCGGCGCGTCGGGCCTGACAATATCGATGCGGTTTTCCTGCGCCGCCAGTGCTGGCGTCAAAATCATGAGGAGCGTGCTTAGCAGAATCCTCGAACTTGTTCCCATCATACTTATCCTGTTAAATCGTTTATTCGATTTCGACCTTAACCACCGACTGTTGGGCTAGAGTACCTGATGTTGATAGGCCAGCGCCCGCTCTTCCGAACTGTCTGTGTGGCCAATGAAATCATGCAAGATTACGTACAGACTGGGTACCAGGAACAGAGTAATGATAGTAGCAAACAGGACCCCAAAGGCCAGGGAAATAGCCATCGGCACGATGAAAAACGTGGCTGGATTAGCCGTTATCATCAGGGGTACCAGGCCAATAAAGGTAGTGACCGAGGTAAGCACAATCGGCCGAAACCGTAACATGCCGGCTTCCGATACCGCCTCCACCAAACCCATGCCCTCATCCCGTAATCGGTTGATGGACACCACCAGAATCAGGCTGGCGTTCACTACCACGCCACTGAGAGCGATTATTCCCAACATGGAGAAGAACACCAGGTCGGCTCCCATGATGAAATGACCGGCGATGGCGCCGATCGCTCCGAATGGAATCACACTCATGATTATCAACGGCTGTAGATAGGATTTTAGAGGTATCGCCAGCAAGGCAAATATGACCAGCATGGCAAGGGGGAAGGTATTGAGCAGATCATCCATCGAGCGCATCTGTTCTTCACCCTCGCCGCCAACAACGATTTCTACATCGAGTTCCCTGGCCCAATCGTCAGCATACTTGGCAATGAGTTCGGCCCGGACCACATCGGGCTTGGCGACCGTGCGATCGATATCGGCTCGGACCGTGATTACGCGCCGCCCATCCTGGCGATTGATACTGGAATAACTGCTGCCTAGGGAAAAACTGGCAATGCTGAGAAACGGCACCTCGGCGCCGCCTGGCGTACGAATCAGCATGTCCTCCAGGTTACCGAGAGATTGCCTTTCTCCTTCCGGATAGCGAACCATTACCCGAATGTCATCTGATCCCCGCTGGATGCGCTGAGATTCGGCACCATAAAACGCCTGCCTGACCTGGGTCGCGATATCGTTAAGGGTTAACCCCAGGGTCTTGCCCCGTTCCAGAATCTGGATCTGCACCTCCTGCTTGCCGGCGCGAAACGAATCGCTGATATCAAATACGCTGGGATATCTTGCCAGTTCTTCTCGCAATTGTGATGCCGCTGTCTTCAGATTGTCTTCATTGCGTCCTTCAAGACGAAAATTAATTGCATCCCCCGCCGTGAACGCATCGGAGATAAAGGTTAATTCCAGGGCATCGGGAATCCTGCCTACTTTTTCACGCCAACGATCACGGATGAGAGCTGAACTCAATTGGCCCCGGTCGAAGAAGGGCGTCAGGTACAACACAACCTCGGCAATTTCACTGCTGCCGGCACCACCTCTAAAAGGCACATTCGGTCCTCCCCGTGGAGCCCTGCCACCAATAATGGTGAGAATGCTGGCTACCGCGCGTTCGGTTGATTCCGATGCATCACCACTGGCTTGCAGCAGCAGTAATTCTTGATCCAGTTCTGCGGATAATTCCAGTGCGGCTTCCTCCAGCAGGCCAATAGCCTCTTCGGTAACATAGCCGGGAACTCCTGGGGGCATTTGCACGGTGCCATAGACGACATCGCCTTCCACCGCCGGCATGAACTGAAAACTCACCCGACCGCTGAGCATGGTGGCACTTATAATGATGACCACTCCAGTGGCTGTGGCCCATGCCGCATAACGATATTTCAAGACCTTTCTGAGGCCGCGCCGATAGCCCTGATCGGAAAAATACTCCAGGCGGTTGGCAATGGCACCCTGAAAGCGCTGCCACCCACTGACTAGGAAGCTGTTCTCGAACAAGTAGCCTTCCGTCTTGCGGTGGGCGATATGGCCGGGCAGGATCAATTGTGATTCCACCAGACTGGCAACCAGGCAGAACACGACTACCGCGCCAATGGCGTTGAAGAATGCGCCCATGGGCCCATCCAGCAACAGGATCGGCAGAAACGCAGCGATGGTGGTTAAGACGCCGAAGATAACCGGCACTGACACCTCGACGGTGCCTTCGATCGCCGCCTCTTGTTTTGACAGTCCCTTGGTTTCATAGGCGTGAATACGTTCCCCGACGACGATGGCGTCATCTACTATAATCCCCAGCACCAGGATGAAGCCCATTACTGTCAGCGAGCTGATGGTCAGCCCGACCGAGGGAAACAATATTAGTGCGCCGGCAATGGCGATGGGGATCCCTGCCGCCACCCAGATAGCCAGCTTAAACCGCAGAAACAAGGCCAGGATAATTAATACCAGCGCCAAGCCGGTGTACGCATTCCTGGCAACGGTACCGATTCGCTCTTGCGTAGAAATTGCCGAATCGGTGATAACCGTCAGTGTCATGCCTTCGGGTAGCTGCAAGCCGGAAGACTGCATCCAGCTATGTACCTCGCGCGCGGAGGCGATGATGTCCTCATCGCCGATCCGCAGAATATCGATGATAGCGGCATTGGTGCCATTGAGTCGGGCATCCAGATAGCCTTCTTCAAATCCGTCTATTACGGTAGCGATTTCGCCCAGGCGTAACTGGGTCCCATCGGGATACGATTGCACCACGATATTTTCGTATTCGCCACCACGGTAGGCCTGTCCCTTGGTGCGCAACAAGATCTCTCCCGAATCTGTTTTTATGGTGCCACCGGGCAAGTCTAGTGAAGCGCGATCTATCGCCCGGGAAATTTGATCAAGGGTCAGACCATATTGACGCAAGGTAAATTCCGACACCTCGATAGATATTTCGAAGGGTCGGATATATTCGACATTAACCGTAGAGATTCCTTCTAGGTCTAACAAATCGTTGCGAATTTCTTCGGCGATCAGCTTGAGATTACGGTCGTTGGTGTCGGAGGCTAACGCCATGGTCATGACATTGCCACTGGAGGTGAAGGCCCGAACGATCGGTTTCTCGGTTTCAACCGGGAATGTGGATATCGCATCCACCTTGGCTTTTACGTCATTCAGCACACGGTTCAGGTCGGCGCCGGTCATGATCTGTATGGTCGCGTCGCAGCCGCCTTCCCGTGCCGTACTGGAGAGCCGCTCTATGTCTTCGGCACCTTCCAGTGCCTCTTCGATACGCAGGCACACGGCCGCCTCCGACTCTTCCGGCGTGGCTCCGAGATAGGCCACACTGACCTGGATCATGCCAAAATCTATATCTGGAAATTCTTCCTGATTCAGACTCGAATAGGACAGGAATCCGCCCACCAGAAAGATCATCATCATCAAATTAGTGGCAACGGGATTTTTAACAAACCATGTAATAGGCGTTCTCAAGACCAGGCTCTCCCGTAACTTCCCGGGGAATTAAACCAAAGCCGATCACTCATCATCGAATCGGGCGCCATCAGATCAATTCCTCGACAGGCAGCACCGACATGCCATCGACCACCGCCTGGATCGGCGAGGTACAGATAAACTCGCCAGGCAACAGGCCTGCGCTTATCAACACACGTTCTTCTTCCAGTCGAAATATCTCCACATCCCGGTAAAACATCTTGTTCTCGGCGTCGACTACTAAAACCTGGTTATTATTGCGAATCACCGAGCGTGGCAAGGAGATGATGTTATCTACAGTTTTACCGGTGATGTCTGCCTGTACAAACAGACCAATGGGAAGCGGGATCGATGCCGTGCCACGGCCCCCAAACTCATCGCCAGCGCTTGCTGGTTGTTGCACCCGAATGATGGTCTGCACCGTATTGCTGTTTGGGTCGATGGTAGCCTCGGTCCGCACCAACTTACCCCACCACTTATGTTCCACACCACCGTAGTAGCCTGTTAGTGTTACGTCTGGCGCCTTATCTCCGGTCAATTCTCCTCGTGTACCCAGTGGTATATCCAGGTAGGCCAGTTGACGAATAGCCAGGGGCACCCGCACCTCCACTTCATCCGCGCCGTACAACAGCGCAACACTCTGGGCTCGATTCACATACTGGCCCAACTCCACATCGCGAGTGGCGATGATGGCATTGAAAGGGGCCTTGATACTGGTTCTCTCTAAATCCAGTTGGGCCTGGCGAAAACTAGCCCGTGCATCTGCCAACTTGGCCACATTCACCGCCGCCGTGCGCTTCGCATCCTGCAGCTGGGCATCGCTGGCCAGGCGCCGTTCGGCCAGGCCAATGAGTCGCTCCAATTCGTTGCTGGCGTGATCTGCCTCGGCCTGGGCCTGTTGCAGAGAGGCCTCGCTACGTGCGCTGCTGGTTTCAAAGTCGCTGGCGTCCAGGCGCAACAGGGTTTGTCCCGCCTCAACATAGGCACCCGCCTGCAAGGAGGGCGAGATCCAGGCGATCGGACCTGCTACGGCTGCGGCGAGGCTGGCTTGCTGCGCCGCCTGTACCTTGCCCTGTGACTCCACCACCAGTTGCACCGAGTCCAGTTTCACTTCGGCCACGCGCACCGTCACCGTGTGAACTTCAGGGGCTGCTTCCTCGAGTTCGATCGGCGTGTAAATCAGGTAGCCGGCAAATAAAATACAGCCTGCCAAGATGGCAATAGGCATTACTACGCGCTTCATGCATTTACTCCAGTTGCGTCCTTGATAAGCAGACACTTGCTAATTGATAATTCATTCATACTCATTGTCCTGCGAGCCCTTATACGGCTTGCTTGTGATAACTGCCTTGCTTGAGACTAATAGCCTCGCTCACCGCTATTCGCAATTCATCAAAGTGCATCTGAAATGTCACAGCTGCCATCTCGGCGTCTTTGCTCGCCAGGCTCAGCTTGAGGGAATTCAGTAATTGTTTGATGGTCGCCGGCTTCATAACCGGGTTGATGCCCAAACTCATCATCTGTTCAACAAATTGGGCTTTTAAATCATTGCCAATCAAACGCACCACCAGGTTGTCGGCCACGGTTGCCAGGTATTCGAGAAATTCTCGCCACTGGGTCTGCATCGCCTCAAAGTCTCCGGCGTGCATGCCAAGGCGCTCGACCATGCCCTGTAAGTCCTGCATCTCTTCATTGCTGGCTTTGTTAATGGCCGTTCGTGCTGTGAGCGCCGTAAGGACACCAAAGGTCTGTAAAAATTGATCGACGAGCAGCGGATCCGGCAAATCATTCACCGCCATCAGGGGTCCTAATATGGCGATGCTGGCGGCGTCTATGGCCTGGATTCTTGCACCCCCCGGCAAGATCCGGATCAGACCCAACTGCTCCAACTGCGAGAGGGCTTCCCTGACGGCACCACGACTGGCATCGAAGCGAGCCGCAAGATCTCTTTCCGACGGCAGACGTTCGCCCCTACGGTACTGGCTACGCAATATTTCATCGCGCAACAGGTTCGCAATCTCATGACTGATGGTGCTATTTGCCGACATAGGGTGATGTTTATTGACAGATAAAATTGGTCTGACCAAATTGGTAGGACCAAATATAGGCTGAAATTGGAAATAGTCAATCGACAGGCGATGAATAGCGGCTTTAACTGGATAAAACGAGTGCGCCAGATCCGTTAGAAGCCGTCAAACAGGTCAATTTTGAGCTTTTCTTCGTAGCGCTGCTCTCGAATGTTAACAGCGTTCAGATTACCACTTAACAAATTATCGACGTCTTCCTGAATCACCGTCACCGACATCTGTTGTTGCTCCGGCGTCGGTGCCGACTGCACCACAGAGCCCCACAAGGACAGCATCCGGTTGTCGATACGGCGCACTGAATTATCTCGGGACCATTCGGCGGCGATTGCTTCTCCCAGAACCGCAAGCTGCTTATCCAGGAGACTCATTTGCGCGGGAGTGGCAGCGGCATGCGCATAGGAATTAAGATCCGACCAACCTGTCGGGTACACCAGATTGCCCCGATAGAACACCAATACCCACTCGAGATATTCCTGCCGCGATTGCAGGTGCTGGTTTTGACTATCCTCTTCATAGGCCTGGGCAAAAACCTGCATAGGTGGGATCGAGTCCGGCCATTGGGCCAACTGCGGGCTCAGGCAGGACATGAGTGACACACTCAGCAAGCCCGGTAGAATAATTTTGAAGTCCATTAGCATCCCAACATAGTTCAATTTTTGGCGGGCAAAAACCCGAGCAATGCGCTAGCTAAAACGACCCGATCGGCATCACTTTTTTACAAAATATTGTAAAAAACCCCAACTAATGAGGCCGGCGCGAATTATCCCTTTAGCTTAGGGGTTGGCATTACCACCGGCGTCGCTACCACATGTGGCCACCGGGTCCAGCAAGTTATTATTCTGGTAGAGACAGATATCGAATCTGCACATCCCTCACCCGTTCAGCTTTACCATCTACGATTGCGGGCCTAAATTGAACATCCCGCAGCGCCCGTGCTGCTTTTGTGCGCACACGGCGCTCATCTGGTGCCGCCGCCAGCACATCGACAGAAGAAACTGCGCCCCGTCGGCTGATATTGAAGCTCAGGTCCACCTGGTTGTACCCAAACTCCAGAGCAAGGATTGAATCAGTACTAACGGGTTTTTCAACGGCGGGCAAGGATTCATGCCAGGCTGTCATTACACCTACATGGATTATTTCTTCCAGTTGGTCCGCAAGCTGTGCCCGGATCTGGCTCTGGTATGACACCATCTCATCAAAGCGAGTAAAGAATCGATCATTGGGTATCATCGAGGGTCGATTGAAATACTCCTCGATTTTACTATCGCTTATTCCCGCTTCTCTCAAGAGTTCCTGCGCTTCGCGGTACTCTCTGAAGGCGGTACCAAAGCCCATTAACAACTGAAAATCGGCACGATAAATCTTGGCCATAGCCAGGACTTCGGTATCACCCTCGGCATCCGCTATCTCTCGGATCCGGCCGATAAAATTAAGACCATCACGCAGGTATGTTTCCCCGATTGCTTGACCCCCATCGACTACGGGAATGTTGGTGCCTAGGCCAAATATGGCATCGACATCTACGAAGAGTCGGCTGGTATTCTGGAGACGCGTCCTGCCCTCTTTCCGGATCAGCCGGGCAATGGTGTCGGAACCTAGCCCATCGGGTGCATTTAGAAACTGGACCAGTTGATACTCGACGACGGCGCGTCGATACAACCAGGGGAAGAGCGCAGGGCTACTACTTCCGTAGTCATCTTCTGCCAGCGCTTCCACTTCCCGGTAAAGTTCACGAGCCTGCATAAAATGGCGAGCACTGTGTTCAGACGCATCCAGGTAAACCCGACTGAAATACCAATAGGCCTGGTCATCGATTGCCGACAGCAGATCCATCGTCGAAAAACTACTATTGGCCCCTGTCACATCGCGAATATGTTCCAGGCGATCCGATACCGCCGGCCAATCTTCCAGTCTGATCTGGTTGGCGATAATGTCCTCTATCACGGGGATGACGTCCGGATGTTCCAGCCCCAGAGAAGTGCGCACCAACTGTAGTTGTCGCTCCTGCAATGCGGCTACCCGCTGGTAATCCCTCGCCTCTATCATCAGCGCGATCATGCTGTCGAGGGGCTCTAACAGAGATTGATCATAGGGTCCGAACCGTGATTCAAGCTCTTCGAGTTCAATCTCGTAACTGGAGTAGGCCTGAAGTAGTTCGTTGCTGCGGTCTATCAAGGCTTGCAACAGCCCGATTTCCTCGGCCGCAATCAGGACCTGCCCGGCTTGCAGAGCAGTAATAAAAACTGTGATTGTCGCAATTGCGCGGTATTTTATCGCCACAGGATTCGCCGTATTTGACTCTGATATGACAATAGCTTGATCTCCAGACCTTGTCGATACAAACTAGGGAGCCTTTGATTAAGGCTCAGCGAGTCGTCCATGAAAAAATCCTTTCTATTATCCTGCCTGCTGATTGCCTGCCTCTCCGGGCCAGGTTACGCTCAGGTCGATCAAGCGGATTTGTATGATATTGGCGGTGAGTTTGCCTTTGTCAGAGTTCAGTATGACAGCTACTACGATGGCGGCTATTACGGCGGCCCCTGGCTGACAGATTTTCCTGCGGCCGATGAGAATTTTTTGCGCGGAGTGGCCCGTCTCACCAATGTCAGGGTAATGAGCAAGCCTAAGGTGCTGCGCTTCGATGACGATGAGATCTTCGATTATCCCTTCCTCTACGCCCTGGAGATGGGCCGGAATGGCGGCTTATCCCTCTCTACCAGGGAGACCGAAAATCTACGTGAGTATCTGCTCCGTGGTGGGTTTCTACTAATCGATGATTTTTGGGGTGTGCGTCAATGGGATGCATTCTATCGGGATTTTTCACAAATTTTCCCTGACCGGCAATTGGTCGAGTTGTATTCGAATCATGAGATTTTTCATACCTTCTACGATATCGATGGCGCGCAGATGATTCCGGGACGGGGCGGCAGACGCGGCTTCGGTCAAGCCGGTATAAATATCGCCAGCAATCATGCGATTCTGGATGACGATGGTCGGGTGATGGTTTTGGTGAACTGGAATTCGGATATGGGTGACGGCTGGGAACACACCTTCGACCGTTGGTACCCGACCCAGTACGCGAATTCCGCCTACCAGTTAGGCATTAATTACCTGATTTACTCTCTCACCCACTAGGGCCAAATCAAATCAGATTAAAATGTCCGCTGGGCGGACTCTGGCCCGGTTTTGTCACTCACTTAATTGTTTCGCCAATTTGTATAGAAACTCGTAGCCCTCAAGCAGAGATTGCTTGCGTAGCCTTTCATCCTGGCCGTGGATGCGCATATCGTTGCGATCGATAAACAGTCCTGAAACGCCGTAGGTGGGTATTCCTGCGCGGCGCATGCGGGCGCCATCGGTTGCTCCGGTGGACATCGTTGGCATCACCGTGACACCGGGCCACATCGATTCCGTGACTGACTCGACCGCCGCCATTATCTCCTCCGACAAGGGTGATGGGTCTGTGATTGCGCCTCCCCCCCGGTATTGCACTTCTATTGCAGGATTATCGACGACGTCGATCAAGGTTCTCAGTACCTGTTGTGGATCGGAACCCGGTAGCATGCGCACGTTGATCGTGGCCACGGCGGATTGTGGCAGGGCGTTGGATGCATGGCCCCCGGTGAGCAAGGTGGCTACGGCAGTGGTGCGTAACTGGGCATTGATGGCAGCCTCGCTGCTGAGGCGATCGAGGGATTCCTGGGGTATGGGGTCGCGCAGTAGCGCGCGGAAGTCCTGTGCTCGCTGGCCCGTGTTGATTTCCGCCTGACGCTGAAAACTCACGCGCATGACGTCGTTGATCTGCACCGGAAATTTGAAAGCGCGGATTCGCAGCAGCGCCTCAGCGAGATCATAGATGGCATTATCCTCTCTGGGCAGGGAAGAATGACCACCTGGATTCCTGGCGGTCAGAGTGAAGGTGGCAAAGATTTTCTCAGCGACCTGAATGGTAACGGCCAGCGGCTGGCCATCCTGGAGCAGGCCATAACCGCCCTCGTTGATGGCCAGGGCCCCTGCAATCAAGCCGGGCTGATTTTGCAGCAACCAGCCGATGCCGTTGCTGCCACCACTCTCCTCATCGGAAGTCAGGGCAATGATGATGTCGCGATTGGGAACATAGCCCTCGCGCTTGAAGCGCACCATGTTGGCGAGAAAAATCGCCGCCATGGCCTTGTCGTCGAGAGTGCCCCTGCCGTAGTAATACTCTTCGTCTTCGTTGAGCGTAAACGGATCCATGCTCCAGTCATCACGCTCCGCCGCAACCACATCGATATGCGCCATCAGTACGATCGGTTCTGCATCGCCGTTACCATGGTAGCGTGCAACCAGATTACCCTTGTGAGGCAAGGCGCCACCGATGAATATATCTTCGGCGGCAAAACCGGCCGCCTGCAGCCAGGCGGCCATGCCCTCCACCGCCAGGGTATTGTTTTCTTCCTCGCGGGTGGTCTTGTACTCCACAAGTTCCCTGTAGACGTCCACCAGTAGCTGTTGATCGTCTGTCGGAATGTTTCGCTGTGCCAGAGCCGTCTGAGATAAAACCAGACTCAGAATAATAAATGGCCAGGCCGGGTTGCGATGCTTCTGCATGGTTTTCGCCTTGTGTTCAGTTAACAGGATTTGGGTGTTTGCTATTCTCAGAAGAGCAATTTAGTCTTGTTGTTCAACGCTAAGGATTCTCTGATTAAGTATTCAATGTCTCTGCGTGCGCGAAGTACAGGCGCATCATATACTCTTCTCGAATGTCCCCGAAAGGAGCAATCTGGTGAAACAGTCACGAATCACTGTTAACGCCGCCTCTGTCGATGCCACCGGGCGCACCTATTTAGAAGAGACTAATTCCTATGTTGCTTGCTTTCCTGATTAACAGCCTGCTGATTACAATTGCCGTCACCATTCACTATGAGGTGCTGCGACTGCTGTCTGTCACCATCCCGAAACTACAGATCAAGCACCGACTACGGGTAATCGTTGGCGTGTTCGGCACCATCTGCGCCCATGTCATCGAGATATGGATGTTTGGTTTGGCCTTTTATCTGCTGACCCAATACGGAGATTTCGGCAGCCTGGGGGGTAATTTCGATGGCAGCCTGATCGACAGCGTGTATTTTTCTTTCACCAATTACACGACTGTCGGTTATGGCGATATCGAACCCTTCGGGGCCTTGCGATTTCTAACCGGCGTTGAATCCTTAACCGGCTTGTCGCTTATCACCTGGTCGGCGACCTTCATGTTCATTGAGATGAGCAAGTTCTAGGGAGATGACTAGGTTCTCCGACTTAGCGAAGCGAACCACATTAAAAAGGGCCATCTGGCCCTTTCTTGGTTTCCTTTAATTGAGTAGTGATGCCCAGTGTTGGGATAATACCACCGCCTACTGCTCCAGCTGCTCGAGACGACGGGCACCAGCGAGAATACCTACCATGCCATAGTTGCCTTCGTGACAGGCGTATTCATACGGCTTGGTGTCGGTTGCATTAAAACTGATCTCACCGCGCCAGGGCTCTCTGTAGTACGCCGGGTCGGTGACTTCGAATTCATAGAAAATCTGTTCATCCGAATAGCGTGTAAACCTCTCGATAACTTTACCCTGAGCCGTCAGCGGTGCTGCATTTCGCGGCGCTTGTTGCCAGTGCAGATTGATGGTCTCCACTACCAGGGTGTCACCATCCCACCAGGCAACCGAATCCCCTAGCCAGGGTTCCAATTCGCCGGGTCGGTGGCTACTGTTAATGGGAATAATACGGGCATCGTGAACCATCTCGACCATGATCATAATGTAGTCATCGGTCTGCACAATCTGGTACATATTATTGTAAAGAACATTGTTCATCGGTGGCCCACCGGTGCTGCCAAAGCCAATCAGGCAGCGCTCACCCAGCGCCCTGCCCTCGGGTCCATCATTACTCCTGCCGCCACTAAAACCTGCCCGGCGCAGCTGCAGGCCTTGTTCGGAGAAAGGTATACGGCCGTTTTCAGGGTAAGTGATCCAGGATGTACGCACTTCGCCCCGAACTACGCCAAATTTGGAGCCGGGATCTACCCAGAATGCGTTATAGCCCCGTCCTCGACCGAGGTCTTTCCCATCGGGTAGCTGTCCAGCCACCTGATTGTCGTCAGTTGCCTGCCTTACATTTTGATGGTGATTGGTAGTCAGCTCTTGCAGGCGATCTGCCGGAATTACCAGGCCTATATCTTTATAATTATCCGACCGCTGCATGGTGGTCAGGGACGCGTTGGTCCAGAAGCCTTGTAGATTTGGCTTGCCGGAGGCGGTGCGAGGTGGCGCATAGTTACTCTGGGCCAGCGCCGTGGTGGTCAGCATAATGGCAGCAATGCTAAGTAACTTCTTCAGCGTAATCATGGGGCTCTCTCTTATTTAAAACTCGGTTATTTTACCTGCGGCATTGGCGCCTCAGTGCTCAGGTTTTATAACTATTAGGTCCGCCAGGGGGTTTCTAAACCTGATCCAGGCGCGATCTCACCAATTACTGTAAGCCACCGAAAGTAAACCACATGTTCCCAAGAATCAAGGGAAATTGGGCGGTTTCCAGGGCTGGCGGTTGGTTTAGGTGACGAGCAGGCTGGCGGCGAATTTTCGATATAACAACAGTGTCGCCAACAGTTGAGCGAATATTGCCAGCAGCAGATAAAACAACGACTGGCAAGAAGCTAATACCACAAATAGTATCGACGCCTTGTCGCGGGTAGCGAAACCGAAATGATTCGACGACAATGATGGGGTCCATGATGACCACCAGGATTTGCTGACCCAGTACTCTAAGTAGTCAACAGGAAATTGCACCAGGTTCAGGCAGGGTAAAAGCAAGCTCCAGGAATTGAACTATTTAGCCGCCACCGCGACCTATATCTCAAGAGTTTGATATGCGCCGACTGAAACGAGACAGCCTCAATGAATGGCTGGTTATCCGCAGCCAACAAGGAGAAAAAGATGCCTTTACCGCGTTAGTGCGAAACTGGCAGCAAAGATACTACCTGTACGCGTTAAACCGGCTCAAGGATAAGGAAGCGGCCAGGGATGTCACCCAGGATTGCCTGTTGTCCATTAGCCGCAGTCTTGGGAACTTGTCAGACCCGGCTGCATATCTGAAGTGGAGTTTTCGAATCCTCGAACGCCGCTGTATCGACTGGCTTCGGAAAACCATTCGAGAGCGTGAAGTAATTCAGCAACAGGAAACTCTGCCGGAAATCGCGGTAAACGACAGCAACGAAGCGAAACTGACGGTGGAGCAACTATTAGCCAGGCTGGATTCCAGACTGGCGGCAATCTTGAGGCTCTACTATCTGGAGGCCTTTACAGTTAATGAGATAGCCGAGATCAGCGGTGTACCGGCAGGCACGGTGAAATCGAGACTTTTTATGCACGCAAGTTAATGATGAAGAGTTTGCAGGACTAACCATGAGGAACACGCGATGAACAACATAGACGAACAAATTCGTAGCGCACTGGATGCCGAAGACAGGAAGGCGATAGATGAAATCGGTGATGGCGCCGGCCTATTCGAGATGATCGGAATGACCTTTAGCGGCAAACAGGCATGGATGGCGTACTACATATACTTTCTTAGTCTCGCGGTGTTTGCCTTCCTGGTCTACTTTGTGATTCAGTATCTCGGCACCAGTGATATCAAATCCAGTCTCAATTGGGCACTGCTAATAATCACCTGTATGTTTATGTTTAGCATGCTAAAAATTATGGGATGGCAGCAGATTCAGAAAATGGAATTGATGCGTGAGATAAAACGCCTGGAAATGCGGATCATGCTGGTGTCAGAGAAGAACAAACCCCCAGGTAGGCAGCCAGAGCCCATGGGAATCTAGAACCTTAGCAGAAAGTTCGCAATCCCGGCAGCGTTGCTCAGGGCCTGATCAGCCCAATGTTAGCCTCGATGCGTATTTCAATCCCCGGCGGTGTCGATAAACCCTACAATCGGTTTACGGGAGAAGGACCGAATGAGATCCAGGCACCCTGGTGCCGTGCCTTGCTGGCGTCTCCGAGAGACCAATTACAGACTCCTTGTGGAAATACTGCTTCCAGCTCAGCGGATTGATCCGACGTGAATCTCACACTGTAATCAGCCGGATTAATCGGCCGCAACTGACAGCTAACCACGTCATTGGCAAGGGTTGCACCAGCGGCGATGCGGGGCGTGGGATAGGCCGGATACAGCTCATTGCAGCGGCTGTTACCATCGAAGCTTTGTTCCTGTTCGATTTTGACGCGCGTCTCACCGCTATTGTCCCAGCACGCCTCGATCAGGGTGACAGGTTTATTCGCAATGACTTTCTGGCCGGGGTCGATGTCGGAATTGTCATTTTTAATGCCCATGATCCAGCGGTCCATTTCCTGAAAAATATTCCTCATGTCAGGATTGTCTTCGGTGTAGCCCCACCGGCCACCTACCTGCATGACCTGGTTATCGAAATGTCCATTGGCGGCACGCAAACGTGCTCGGGTAGAAAACTGGTGTACGATCATATGGATGTCACCATCCTCGGCGTGGTCGGTGTAACTGCGATAGTCGATGATCGGGGTACTGGCCAGGCCGGCGCCGCCATAGAGAATGCGACCGGATTCCAGAGCTCTCCGACTGGCCTGAACGTCGGCCCGGTGGCGCGAGGGCACATGATTCATATCGCGGTCGAAGCCACCGATATCCCGGTTCAAATCGATGAACTGCCGGGGCGTAATTACCTCATCATTAAGTGCGGCAAGACCATACTGGACACCGACATTGTCCAGGGGTCGCCGGGCAATCTGGGTCTGGGCAACACGTCCATAGACATTAACGGTGTGATCGTAAACTGAGGGTCGAATACCCGTAGGGTTATGCCGATCGTAGCGCAGGTTTTCCAACTCCGCGATGCTGATCTCACCGCCCTGTTCCTCGGGCGAAGTCTCAAACTGATAGATTGGATCCAGCCTCGCAGCACCACGACTCAAATTCATAATCGAGCCCCAGGACCCAAAACCGGCGACGGCGGTTTGCTGTATCAGCGTAAAATTTTCAGCGTTCACGTCGGTGAAGTAATGGTTTAGCAGACGGGCATCGGCCAGAGTAAATATGGTAGCAGAGGTGACATCGGGGAAACTCAGGCCAACGATAATGCCATCGAATACCCCCGGGTAGTTATCTGCGGTCTGATGGGACTGATAGGAACCACCGGAGGCCCCGGTAGCGATAGTATAAGCTGGCGCCCCGTAGTGTTCGATAAATCGCTCCTTCACCATGATGTGAGTTTCCGATGCCAGCAAATCGTTGCAGTTCTGCCCGAACACGTTGAGGGTGGCAGAAATTACGGCGTAGCCCAGTTCAAACAGCCCACGGCGCATCACGCCACCGGTACGATCACCCTGCTGAAACCAGCCACCGCGACAGCCACCGCCATGGGTATAAACCAGTTTGCCGTTCCAGTGCGGACTACGATTCCAGGGCCCAACTTCACCGTCAGCCGGATCGTGCAGCATGGCTATCTCATAGATGCCACGATTTACCGTGCCTGTCTCTACCCGCACAATGTAGGCCATCGAATTCCCGTCCGGGCCGGTTATCTCGCCCATGTCTTCTGGTGGCTCGGACATGGGTGAGTGTCGATAGGTCTTAAATGCGGATTCCGAGTCCGACCAATAGACGTAATCCACTCGGGTAAGAACGCTGCAATCCGTGTCCAGCGGGGTTCCAAGGATGCCGCCAGTTACCAGTTTGAATTCGCCAGTCTGACACACGAAGGGCTGTTCAGGTCGGCCCGATATTATTGGACCGGATATCGGGTAATTAGTAAGAGCCAGGGTCTCGGTGCCTGCCGCGGGGCCTAGACTAGCGGTAAGCGTACTATCCCCTTCTGGCAGAGAAGTTAGTACGGCTTGAATTTGCAGCGGCGATGTCTGCTTGAATTCGGCTGTCACGTCAACGCCATTGAGACTTACCGTGAGCTGCGCTAAATCCAGCCCTGCCGTCAGCGACACTTGTACCAGGGCATCACCTCCAGTCACCAGCCAGGCTTGGGTGGACAGGGTCGTAATAATAATCCCGCTGGCTGGGCTCCCCACGGGTGAACCACTGGTGCTCACCGGTTTCTCGGAAGAGCAGGCATTGAACAGGGCCGCGAACAGTCCGATCTGCAAGATCGCTGGAATTCTCTTCAACATGAACACGCTCCGCTGATTTACCGGGGTAGAAATAAAAGGGCATGTCATTTTGGGGACACGGGGCAGCAATGTAAAGACTATGCTACGCTCCAAAGCCCCATTGAGGCCGCATCCAAAAGACCTTGAAATTTGATTTCTCACTCTAATTGCGGGGCGCCCCTGAACACTACAGTAATGCTCAAGATCACATGATAAAAACCGAAGGTGAGACCATGCAAGGAGAAACCACGCTACAAATTTGCTGCGTGATAAGTGTTTCGATTCTGATTTGCAACACTGCCGCGACTTGGGTCTTGAGGATATTTACCGGCGTAGCTTTGCCCTGGAGCCGGTTTGGCAACTGAACCGATGGAGCATTGAGTTCATACAAGATGGGAATGTATTCACCCTGCCATCATCCAGGCCACCGGAGAACACTTTAAGTTGCGCCAAACTAAATTTTTGCCAGTGTTACAACTTATCGTCCCGGCGGTGTAAAATAGATCCGTGCGGCCAAAAACGTTTTAATCGGTTTTATGTGGTAAAGGATATGAACGCAAACAATTCTATAAAGATTCTCGACGCTACCGCGGTCGCTAAGATAAATGTCGACAAGAAATGCTCCAGATGCACGAAGTCGATCTGCTGTAATTCGATCAACCAGAAAATACCGGCACCAAAATCCCGGGAAGACTTCGATTATCTTTTGTGGCAGGTTTCCCATCAGAATATCAATATCTTCAAGGATGCTGATGGCTGGTTTCTGCATATCTCTACGCGCTGTGATCATTTACTCGATGGCGGCATTTGCGCTATCTATGATACCCGCCCGTGGGTGTGCCGAGACTACGACAACGACTTTTGCGAACTGGATGAATCCATAAAAGAAGCCAGCGAATTATTCTTTTCTACGCACAAGAAGTTTGAGAAATACTGCCGCAAACGCTTCAAGAAATGGGATAACCGATTCGAGCTCTATGAATAATCATTCGCCATCAAGATCTCTGCTGATAACCGGGCTGCCAACCTTGTGGCTGATGGCATGTCTGCAATCAGCCAGCGCCCAGCAGGCGTTGCAGCAGCCAGTGAATTACCAGACCCACATCGATGCCGCCGCTACCCAATTGCGAACTCTGGACAACAAGGCGGCTGCCTGTCTTGCCGCCTTCGAAGGCGAATCGAGAGAATCCGCAGCGGTGCGTTGCCAGGAATTCCGTGGCGCCATCGACGGCGCGGATTTGGCGGACTACTTGGCCCGGTGCGAGGTGCTGAAGGCATGGCGCGAGAATTTTGTGTTGGCGTCGCAGCAATCCAGCACCGACAATCAAGGCAGCGCTGCCGATCTCAGCTTGATGGTTGGTATAGAATTTACCTGTGGCGAGGATGCCTTGCAGAAACGCACACAATTTGTGACCACCGCATTCAATATGCTGTATGGCGATCAGAATTCCGCTCAACCAGCCAGTAGCGAGATCGCCAGACGTCTCGCGGAACTACAATTTGAAACTACCCTTAGCAACGAGAGGCGCCTGTTACAGGATGCAATTCGGCGTCAGCAATCGGATCGACTATTGCAGAATGAACGTCAATTCGATGCACTTGAAAAAGAGATTATTCGCCAGCAGATTCTGAATTAAGCTTAGGGCAGCTCTGATTAGGTATTCAATGTCTGTGCGTAACCTGCGCCCTAGTAAAGCACCAGAAAATCACCGTTGACTAATCCCGCCGCGGCTGGAAAACTGAAATTCGGAATCGTGATTTCTTCTGCTGGCAGATAATCCTCCAGTTCTCCCTCGGCATCGAACAGGCGAATATTCAGCCTGCCACCGCGGGCGTGGCTGATGGCTTCACCCCAGGCAATGAGGTGCTCATTGCGCCGATTGAAGGCGATGGTCGGGTTCTTTTGCCGGGTCTTCGTGAATGGTTCGGCGACGGCCTTCGGCCTGCGGGGGTCTTGCAGATTGATCTGGATAATTCGACTCTCAGTTTCGAACACTAACCACTGCTGCGAGTTCACGTCGAGCGCTATATCATTGGTACTCAGGGGGCAGAAAGAAACCTCCCATTCTTGCAATGGGTTGACCGGGCCGTACGCCACGCCAATTATCTCGCTCTCATTAAAATCGACAGCCAGCAGTTGCATATGCCGACCGATGCCGCCGATGGCGGAACGGTAGGAGACCTGCAAGGTATTGTTATCGGTAAAATCTGCTGCCAATGAGCAGCACGCGCAAGCACCCAGATCGGGGTTGCTAATTTGTAGCTCGTCACCAAAGCTGGCGCCGTTGTCCGTGGACATCCTGGTAAATACGGTGCGCTCAAATTCCCGGCTCAGGTCTCCCGCCGCCCATACTACTGCCACCCGACTGCCGAAGGCGGCGATATCGGCACCGGCATCTATGCCCTCACCAAATTGGGACACCATCGGCTGTTGTGGCTCGAATCGATTGCGTTGGGGATTTGAACGGGAATAGAAAAATTGCGATTTTTTGGGAAGATACCAAATTACATGCACACGCCCCTCGCCGTCCACGGCCATGCCGGCGCGTGCTATAGAAAAAGTTTGCAGGTCATAGGCCTGACTCGACACCTTGATTGGCGTACCGAAGCGATTCTGCTCTGGCAGATACTGGCGATAATATAGATTACCCTCGCGGGCCGATGGCGCGCGCAGGCGCTTCTTGAAATACAACAGGTGCACGACACCATCGCTATCTACGGTAATCCGCGGTTGCAGGCCATTATCCGGCGTCGCCTGAATCATTACCTCGGCCTGGGAAGCCCCCATCGCGGCAACGAACAGAAGCAATACAAGGCCAGCGAGACCGAGCAATTTTCGCGTTATCTTGAGCATTGATGTGACCGCCGAATCCCGTGCTGCGTGGTTGAATGTAGATTAAAACTGCGAATTAGTGCAGACTTTAGACCCTTTTCAGGGCTGTCCATTGATACAGGGCACCATAATAGCAGGAATGAAGGGATTTGAAGCGAGATCAATCGCCATTTCCACGATTACGCAGGATTATCCAAATGATCAAATTGAAAATTTCCACGCTCCACTCGGTTGTACTCCTCGCGGGTTTCAGCCTGCTGGCGGCATGTTCGGCACCGGAGGAAAGCGACAGTAATACCGCCAGCACGGGCATTGGCTACAACACCACACTCGACGTCGCCCAGCTTATGACATTAGTGCTCGAGCCAGCCTCCGATATTCTCTGGGATTCAGGCGGCTGGGTGCTGGATGCCGCCGGGTATGAGGAACTCTACCCCACCACCGATGAAGGCTGGGACTATGTGCGCGCCCAGGCTGCCGTGGTAGTGGAATCCGGTAATATGCTGGCGCTACCCGGACGCGCCCTCGATAACGACGCCTGGATGATTTATTCGGAAGGCCTCAGCAGCGCCGGGATGCTGGCTATGGAGGCCGCTGCCACTCAGAACAAGGAAGATTTTTTCCAAGCGGGAGCACAGATATACAGCGTCTGTTCCGCCTGTCATCAGGCCTATAGCCCGGATATTCTCGATGTGTTCGACCAGGAAGCAGATTAAATCCCCATGACTTTTGTACTCAAGGGTCCCGCCAGGTTTGGGTTTTATCTGTGCACGGTGTTCATCGCTCTATTTTCCCTTAGTGCCTTCGGTCACACCATCGAAGGCAGCGATGCCAGCTTCGTCGAAGCGATAGACGGACCCGCAATTTTCCCGTTCATGTATCTGGGCGCCAAACATATGGTCACCGGTTATGATCACCTGTTGTTTCTGGTCGGTGTTATTTTCTTCCTCTACCGCCCCAAGCATGTGGTGCAATATGTCACCCTGTTTGCCATCGGCCATAGCATCACCCTGCTGCTTGGAGTATTGGCAGATCTTCAGGTAAACGCCTACATCATCGATGCCATAATCGGTTTCTCCATCGTCTACAAAGCCTTCGAGAATATTGACGGTTTCAAGCGCCTGTTCGGAATCGATCCCAATACGAGGATAGCCGTGTTTGTCTTCGGCCTCTTCCACGGTCTCGGCCTGGCGACCAAACTACAGGAATTTGAGTTGTCCGCAAATGGCCTGGTCACCAACATCATTAGCTTCAACATCGGTGTCGAAATCGGTCAGATCCTGGCGTTGTCTGCAGTGTTCATCGCCCTCAGCATCTGGCGCAGCAATGCCAGTTTTCTGAAACATGCCTTCGTCACCAATACGGCACTGATGAGCGGCGGCTTTATGCTGGCCGGATTTCAATTGAGCGCCTTCTTCCTGCAATCCCCCTACTGATTATCTCCGGAGTAACATCGTGGCCGAGAACGTAAGTACCGAACCCCCTTCGCCAAAAAATATTATCATCGCCTCTGCCCTGGCCGGGGTCGTTGCCCTGCTGGTGCTTTTGGTGGCGATACTGCCGGCGGAGTATGGAATCGATCCTCTGGGCACCGGAGAACTACTCGGGCTCACCGCCCTGTCCCGAGATCAGAATCCCTTCGATGAACAAGCGGAGATCCACCGCAGCGATTTTGTGGAATTCGTGCTGGAGCCATTTCAGTCGGTTGAGTATAAGTATCTGCTGGACCTGGACGCGCCCATGGTATTCAGCTGGGTCGCTGACGGCGATCTATACTACGACATGCATGCCGAACCGGCTGGTCTGGGTGAGGATTACGCCGAGAGCTTCGAGCAGGGCGTGGCAGCGCGCCAAATGGGATCATTCCACGCCCCATTTACCGGCATTCATGGTTGGTTCTGGGAAAATCGAAGCCTGAACACGGTGCTTGTCCGCTTGTATAGCGCAGGGTTTTATCAATACTCCACCGTGTTTCGTGATCGCGGTACCTTCGACAGAACGATGGATTCGGTCACTGACTGAAATCAAAGGGGTCAGAGTAACTTAAATCAAGTTACTCTGACCCCTTTGATTTGTTGGTTTTTGTTTAGCGGGTTGACTCAGCCGTTATCAGATCCATCACGCGGTGCACCCGTACCCGATGAACCCATGAACAACTTGCGACCATCTGGGAAGGTAATGTCACGTCCATTGGCGCGACAAGTTGGCTCACACAGTCGGTCTTTGGACTGATAGCCGGTAACAATGATCTCCTCTCCCAACTGCAGAGAGTTTCTGTTGATACCACGACGCAGTAGCGTATTCGGCGTACCACCTTCTACCATCCACGGACCCGGATCGCGAGTAGACTCGGAATCGGTGTTATTCAAGTGAATCCATGTGTGTGGGTTAATCCACTCAACCCGGGTAATAGGACCGCCCAGGCGAACCGGTAAACTCGCATCGAATTCAGCGGAGAACGCGTGGTGCGCAACGGCGGCAGGCTTGATCGCTACGATTCCAACCGCAGTAACCGCTGCTAATGCCAGTAATTTAATTTTCATATAATCCACCCTGTTTATTAAATGCTTTGAGCACTTTTTCTAAAAGAACCTATTTAAAACCAGACCCCTCGCTGCGCCCAAAACACTGCAAGATTCAATTAAGCGGCCAGTCAATCTCTATTTTATACAGGGGCTCGCCCGATTTCCAAGCAGAATGCGATAAAACGAGCCCTTTTTTGATCCAAATCTAGCTAGAAGCCTAATTCAGACTCCCTGCCCTTACGATATTTGCCGTACATCAACTCTTCTACAAATTCTACGCACTTAAACTGCGGAAGTTCGAAGCCTTCTTCCAGGCGACGGTACAGCGGCATCTTGATGCTCCACGGCCGCTCGAAGATAGTCGGATCTTCCATCGTCGCTGTGTACTCGATGACATTCTCGCTCACCAGGTCGTAGCGCTCGGTCACTTTTAACTGGTAGGTGTGGTAATTACCGGCGCGATCAAACCAGGTACGATCATCAAAGCCGCTGGCTTCAACTACCCAGGTATCACCCTCCCAATAGCCCCAGGACTGACCCATCCATGAATCCAGTGGCGCTTCGCCCGGATCTTCCAGGAATACATTACGCACAGCACCGGCGAAGGAGTAGGCAATGAAAAATGCGCTCTCGCTCTGAAAAATCTGGAATGGGTGTGGCACATAGGTAGCCCGTGGTATACCGGGCATATAACACTTGATTTCCGGATCGCTGGTCAACCAGTTTTCACGATTTTCGTCACGGCGCGCAATTGCCTCCGGCTTATAAGGAATGGTGCCGCCCTCGACGACACCGAAGCTGGCGGGCACGGCGCCCACTGCGCCCAATGCCACAACTTCGGGTCCGGGCACCGGCACGAAATCGCCCGCCACCAAGTGGTAAGCCGCCTTGGGTGGTGCGGCTTCGAGATTGTCGTTGGCATTCATGAGAACTTGCCAGATGCCATTCAGATCTGGCTTGCCGTTTGGCCCTCTTGGAATATCACTCGCGGTCGCCTCGGCGGCGGCCTGAGACGGTGCGGTCTCAGTGGTTTCGGTCGGCGAACAACCTGCGAATAACACTGCGGTTGCAATTAGCAGCCCTTGAATCTTCATAGCTATACCTTGTTTTACTTTAATTAGTATGACTCCCCCAGAAGGAGCCACGAGTTAAGCATTTGGGTTTGGGTGTGTCAAGCCTAAAGCGCCGACCTAACGGGGCTTTCAGGACGATAAGGTGATTCTTTGTAACACGCCTGTCGTGACCGCATTTGGGCATCACTCGCGGTCTCGGCAAACTGCGCTCGAAGGAAAATACTGCGTAGTTTGTTCGCAGGACCAGTGAACAGTCCACCGGTAAAGCCGAAGCCTGAACCAGGTCTGGTTTTGGCATTAACTCCTGACTCTTAGCCAACAACAGATCGCCAGTTACTGGCCAGGTACTCCGCAGTTCTCCAGGCCAGCGCCTGCACGGTCAAGGTTGGATTACGGGAGCCGCTGTTACCCATGACGGAGCCCCCCAGTATCCCCAGGTTTGGCGCTTCATGGGAGAAGCCCCACTCATTCACCACATTGGTGTCACTATTCAAGCCCATACGAGTGCCACCATAGGCATGGGTCGAGGCGCCCATGGCGTTGCCTGGTCCGAATTTGGATACCTTGATAGCCCCCGCTTCCAGATACCACTGCTCCATCTTGTCCTGGGAGAATGCCGCGATGCGTTTCTCGTTGTCCCGGTAGCGAGCGGTAATCCGTGTTACCGGAAATCCCAGTGGGTCTTTAACCACCGGATCCAGATCCAGATAGTTATCTTCATAGGGCAGGGTCGTCTTCTGTATGTAAGACATGTTGCTGCGATCCGCATTCTTCATGATGAAGGCCTTCCAGTCGGAACCCCAGCTCGGCACGGCGCCGAAGGTATTCATCTTTGCCGCCCCCATGGGTTTGCGATCGGTGTGTACCCAAAGGTTGGCGCCACCGATAAAATCCAGGTCGGCATGATCGAAATTGTCGTCGGCCCATTCATCGATGGCGACACCCTGGGCCGGCAAGCCATACCAGTTGTGCAGGTCTCTATCGAACAATGCCAGCACCGGCGAGCCCTGGTGATGACTCATGTAGTGGCGGCCGAGCTGTCCGGCATTATTGGAGAGACCGTTGGGAAAGGCGCGGGACTTGGAGAGCTGTAACAGGCGCACGTTTTCGTAGGCATAGCTGGCGAGAAGAACCGCGTCCGCGGGCTGGAAAAATGTTTCGTTGCCTCTGATGTAATCGACACCGGTCACCTTGCCGTCGTTGTCGGTAACGATGTTGATTACCCGCGCAAAGGTAACCACCTCCAGATTGCCAGTGTCCGCTGCCTTTGGGATTACGGTGAACGCTGTCGAGCCTTTCGCCTGCACATGGCAGCCGCCCCTGTTACAGAAACCGTGATACTGACACGGCGGCCGGCCGTCATAGAGCTCGCTGGTAATCGCCGCCGGTCCCTGGAAGGGATTCCAGCCGAGATTGCGCGCCGCTGTGCCCATCAGGTCAGTAAACGGCGAGGCCCGCAGCGGCCGCATCGGATACTCCCGACTCCTGGCGCCTTCGAATATATTGCCCGCCGGATTCATATTACCTTGCACATTGCCGGCCTGGCCGGAGATGCCGACGGCGTATTCCACCTTGTCGTAATAAGGCTCGAGCTCTGTGTAAGTAAAGGGCCAGTCTTCAATGGTGGAACCGGCAGGAATTCGATTGGCCCCGTAGCGCTCACGCGTGGCGGTGACAACCTGAAAATCCCAAGGATTCAGACGCCAGCTCTGGGCCCAGTAATGCATGCTAGTCCCGCCCACTGCGTTCATCATCGGGTGGCCACCCTGAACTGCCTGGTCCGCGGTGGTGGCGCGCAGAGTTGGCGCTTCGCTTGCGGCTTTCTGCACCGACTGCGGCCAGTTGCGGGCGCCGTTTCTTAATTCATCGGGGGCGAAGTCCCTGGGGCTTAACCAACCCCCCGCTTCCAGGCCCACCACCTTCAAGCCCGCATTGGTCAGAGGCAGGGCAGCGACACCGCCGGCTGCACCCATGCCTACGATCACCACATCGGTCCTGGATAAGTTTCTAGGCATGATCACTGCCTCCCTTCCGCCTGGACTCCGGGGTGCCAAGCATATTCTGCGCCATCTTGGTGTAGGTACTGTGGTCATAGGCTGATTGATGATTGGGTGCCAGGTCGGCGCCCTGGGCAACATCAGATTCACTGGCACCCAAACGGATACCCGGATAACGAATCATATCCCAGCCGACGAAGTCCCGATTACCACCGTAGTACGGATCACAGAAGGTGCCGTCTATGGTATGACTGCGCACCATATTGAAGAAGCCGCCACTACTGGGAGCAAAGCCATCGAGGTTGTTGTTCTGCACGGCCCGCAGTGTGGCGTTTTGCTGATCTCTGCCAAGCTGATGAAATGCCATGCCGCCGGTCTGCCGTGCATAGTCGTTGACTGCGCTGAGACCAATCATGTAGTTGTGCCGGGCCTCTGAATTATGACTGGCCAGTGAACGATCAATATAATGCACCGCTCGTGCCTCCCTGGCCCCCGGCCCATTGTCATCGGAGGGAATCAGGCAGTCACAGATCGCCCCCAAGGTCTCGGCCTCCAGTGCCGTCAACACCTCAAGCGCCTCCCGCGCTACGATCGAGTCAGCCGCTGGCCCAGTGCCTGGTGGCGAATCGGCCGCGATCAGATTCGACGTCGCAGCGGTGCTGAGCGCCGCCGCGCCCACGAAACCGACGCCCTTGAGCAGATTCCGCCGTGAGGGGTTACTGGGTTGGTCTGTTGCTTGCTGTTCGGATTGGTTCTTGTCGTTGTTATTATTATCAGCCATGCCTGCCGCCACCGAAGTTGAACCAGAATTGGGAATGCTCCGAGCGTAGCAAATATCACATTTGGTGTATATGTACGGGATCGGAACGCTTGCGCTTTGCGCCTCGAGACAGCCTCGGCTACGCCGAGGGTGAATTTGACTGCGCCGGGCTAGTTAGGCACTGGGCCAAAGCCCCGCGGCGGCCTTCGGTGCCCGGTTTTCTGCTCATAGGCATACGCGAGTTCGATGAGTAGTCCTTCAGAATAAGGACGTCCCAGAAATTGCAGGCCAGCCGGTAAATTATCCTGCCAGAATCCCATGGGTACGGTGACGGCTGGCAGTCCAGTGTCGGGAGCCAGATCCTGGTTATTGTCACCCTTATACTCTGCCTCAGCCCGATCGATATGTGCCGGAGGATTGGACCAGGTTGGGTAGATTAAGGCATTCAGCTGCACAGCGTCCATCGCTGCAATGGTGTTGGCCAGCAGCCGATTTCTCAGCGGATGATTGGGCCAGATCGGACAGGGCGGGTCTCTGTCGGCAGGGCTGATATCCAGAGGGTACTGAGAAAAAAACTCAAACCCTGCCTTCGATTCAGGTGCGTATTTCCCGCTTTCGAGAAGCTCGTTAACATCGAGCAGCGGGGGTTCATCCAGGCTCTTGAGATACTGCCCCACATCATATCTGAAGCTGGCACAGCCTCGAATTTCTTCGCTGAGTGCCGGGAAGCCCGGGATCTCAAAAGGGTCGACAATGGTTGCCCCGGCAGCTATCAGATCCTCGATGGCTCGATAAAACAGCGCCTCTATTTCTGCGTCGGCATCATCATGATCGACCAGGGCCCGCAGCACGCCGATGCGTTTCCCCTGCAGGCCATCCAGATTCAGAAACTCCATGTAGTTCTGTTCCCGCTTGCCTGGCACAGTCAGGGAGTCTGCCGGGTCATAGCCGGCCACCACATTAAACAGCCGCGTGCCATCTTCGACCGTGCGCGCCATCGGCCCGGCTATATCGCGGTCGAATATCAACGGGATGACACCGTCCCGGCTGGTGAGCCCGATCGTCGAGCGAATGCCGAACAGGGCCAAATGGGAAGCAGGGCCACGGATAGAGTTGCCGGTATCACTACCCATGCCGGCAACCCCCATGCTGGTAGCGACGCCTGAGGCGGTACCACCGGAAGAACCGGCGGGCACGAAGTTAGTATCATAGGCATTGGCAGTGCGGCCATAGGAAGAAGACACTGTCTGTTCCGGGCTGAAGGCCCACTCGGCCATGTTGGTCTTGGCGAGTACGATGGCACCAGCTTCCCGCAGTTTCCGAACCATGAACGCATCATCGGGCGGCAGAGAGTCCTTCAGGGCGATGGAGCCTCCGGTAGTCACCATGTCATGGGTATCGAAATTGTCTTTAATCAGTAGTGGCACGCAGAACAAGTCAGGCAAAGCTTCGCCACTGTGGATCGATCGGTCCAACTCGTCGGCTCGCGCCAGCGCGTTTTGATTAGTTTGCGCAATGGCGTTGATACCGGAAGACTTGTCGTAGACGGCAATGCGTTCGAGATATCCCTCCACCACATCGCGGCATGAGACTTCGCCAGAGAGTAGCGCAGCCTGAATATCTGCGATGCCGGCTTCAACCAGCGAAAACGTCGATGTGGAAGGGCTGGAGCAGGCAGCCAATAAAATTAGCGCTGCTAAACTTACAAACCTGATCCAATACGTCATATTTAATATCCACTCCTGGTATGCAGACTGATGCGCCTCTTTTTTCTACGATTCCTGCGGGCGGTTACAGACATTGCTTCGACCCCCCTCTTGTATTTTCGGTTCCGGTGAAGACTAAACATGCCTCTTAATAAAGTCTACGTTTATCAGGCCACGATCGACCCTAACCGCGAACTAACAAAAGGGGTCGGTTGGAACTTTTTAAGTTCTACCGACCCCTTTTGGTTCAGCATGGTAGCGCCGCTTCAATTATTGCTTCGGCGTGCCGTCCCCATTCATTCCCATGGACTCGTATCGCCTCCAGCCGGCCAGGATACCGGGCAGACCATGGTTGCCCTCATGGCAGGCATATTCATAGAGCGGGTCTTTGATTCGCCGCATCGGCAACTTCGCCGACCAGCTCACATCCCAGGTTAGTGGATCTTCGATGGTGAAATCATATTCCAGGGTATTTTCATCTATCCAGTTGAAACGCTCCTCCAGCTTCATGCTGGCGGAAGATCCTCTGCCATTCTGGTCATAATAGAAATTTTGGGTACGGATCACCAGGGTATCCCCATCCCAGTAAGCGATGGAATCTCCGTCCCACTTGAGCTGGCGGGTGTGATGCTCGCTATGCAGCCGGATAATTCGTGCCCGGTGAATCATCTCGTTGACAATGACGATATGATCCCTGGTTTGTATCAGCTGCATATTATTGTTATAGGCACCCGATACCATGGGTGGTCCGGCACCCCCACTCATCAGGCAACGATCGGCCAGGGTCCGAGCTTCGGGGCCAATGCTTAGTCGCCTGAGCTCAGCTATTTCGGCACGTCGTTGGCGTCCGGCTGCATTGGTCGGCGGCATCCTGCCATTGGGTGGATCGTAAATAAGCGAGGTGCGGCGATCGGCGATAGTTTCAATGCCACGTTCGTACCAAAAATTATTGTAGGAAATCACCCCCGGTGGATAACCGGCACCGCCCACAGAGTCGATGATCAGGTCCCGGTTTTGTCGACGATTTTCAAACTGCTGCCATTCTATGGCCTCCGCTGCCGTCAGCACTGCCTTGTCAGCCAGCTCCCGGGGGCGATTCAATGGTGTCAGAGTCCTGTAAGTGTAGGTACCCTGAAAATCGGGCACACCATATTCAGTGCGCGGAATAGCAGATGTCTGTGCTATGAGCGTCGGGACTACTAGTATACTGCCTATGGCCAGACCCAGTGCAGCCAGGAACCTGTTGTTCATTTAATCCTCCTTGTCGGCATTTTGCCACTGTCGAGGCTATGTGTGAATACAAGCAAATTACGCTGTTATGGATATTATTCAAGCAGAAATTGGCCCATCACTCGTAATCGAAGAATGTGATAGCTTGCCTTTGAATCTTCGATCGAAGCTGAGCATGTGACAGAAAACTGCTCGCGAGGGGCAATACATCTGATACTGCACCCGAACGGGATTATGCATCCGGGTCTGTGCGAGATCGATGCTGAGAGGGAAAGAAATTAATTTTGCCTCCGTCGCATCCAATTCGGGCTGAATTGCATCTTTAAAAGATATGAACATTTCAACCGGCAGGAGGAAATAATGGAAAATTTTGAATTGAGTAGTTTAGGGGCTGGCCTCGTTGCATTGGCCTTCTGGGGATTCATCGCCGCGGTCGCAGTCGCCGGCATCTGGGACGGCATCCGCAAGCGCGATGCGCAACACGAAACTGTGCGCCGCCTGCTGGAAAGCGGTCAGCAAACTGATCAGGCAACTCTGGAAAAACTTTTGTCGTTGAGCGGCGGTGGCAATAAACATCCCGATCGTGATTTTAAGATAACCGCGCTCTGGATATTACCTGTCGCTCCCGGGCTGGCGTTATTAGGGCTCATTCTGGGCGCCGAGGCGCAAGCTCCGTTACTGGGAGTCGCTGTCTTGGTGGCCTGTCTGGGCATAGGATTTCTATTAGCGGGGAAAATTGCTGAGCGCTGGATCCCGTCAGACACTGACTGAATTATAAGCTAGTGGAGGGATTGGTATCTGTGAACAAAGCTCAGGACTATTACCCGAGTTGCCCGGAAGCAATGATAATCAGCCTAGCACGCACTGGCGATTCCGGCGCACTCGAAGAGTTGGTGCGGCGACGGCAGTCCTGGATACGCAACTTGATGAGGCGTTTCTGCGGTGACAACGCCCTGGCTGACGATTTGGCGCAACAGGTATTTTTGCAACTGTGGCTTAAAATCCATATGTTAAAAAAGGCCAATGCCTTTGGCGCCTGGTTGAAGCGCCTGGCGGTAACAGTCTGGCTTCAACACCTACGCAAACATGACGCGCTTCACGATGCCGAAGACTTAAGCGGTGGGGAATTAATCCATCACGATGCGAACAGCGAGCGCCTGGATTTGGACCAAGCCCTGGCAACGCTGTCCACAACAGTACGTTTATGTGTTGTTCTTTCTTATCATGAAGGCGCAAGTCACAGGGAAATAGCGCAGCTTACGGAGTTGCCATTGGGCACCGTAAAATCCCACATCAGTCGGGGTACAAAGCGCCTACGCCAGATATTATCTGCATACCAAAACAACGATACAGCGGAGAAATAACGATGACTGAGGATCGAGATCCACTGCTACAAACCCTGTTCGCAGAAGCCCACCAGGAACTGGATGGGGAAGTGTTTATCAGCGGCGTATTGGATCAAATTCGTAGCCAGAGAAACCCCCTGGTAGCCGGTGCAGTCTGCGGTGCCTTATTATTCGCAGCTGCCGCGTGGATTTTCGCACTGCCGCTGCTGGAAATTGCACAACTCATCACCACAGCGCTATCGATAACATTGGTGGATCTGGGTCAAGGCTGGATATTCTGGATACTCTCACCAATTAATAATATAGCGAGCGTACTGGTACTGGCCTGGAAGGCAATGCGCATAATCCGGAATAAAATATTAAATGCGTCCTATGCCAATTTCTAACTGTGATCCTGGGGTCAGGTCTTGCATGTTGCATCGACTGTCACGAGCGCTACTCAGCAAGAATCGACCTTAGTCTTCAGCCTTGGCCGTGCCGTCGCCGTTCATCCCCATGGACTCATAGCGGCGCCAGCCAGCCAGAATACCGGGGAGGCCATGATTGCCTTCATGGCAGGCGTATTCATAGATTGGGTCTTCGATGCGGCGCATGGGCAATTTCCCCGACCAGCTGACATCCCAGGACAGGGGATCTTCAACGGTGAAATCGTAGCCCAGGGTATTTTCGTCGGCCCAGCTGATGCGCTCTTCTACCTTGAGACTGGCCGAAGTCCCTCGCCAGCCGGTGTGATAGTAAAAATTCTCGGTGTTAATCACCAGGGTGTCGCCTTCCCAGTGGGCGACGGAATCACCGGCCCACTTGAGTTGGCGAGTGCTATGCTCGCTATCCAGCCTGATGATTCGTGCGTAGTGAATCATTTCGCTGAGGATGACGATGTGATCTTTAGTCTGTACCAGCTGCATATTGTTGTTGTAGGAGCCAGATACCATAGGCGGGCCGGTGCGCCCACTCATCAGACAGCGATCCTGTAGCGTACGTCCTTCCGGTCCGATACTTAGATTCCTGGCCTCGGCCACTTCGCTACGGCGTTGACGTCCGGCGGCATTGATCAGTGGCTCCCTACCATTGGCTGGGTCATAAATGACCGAAGTTCTGCGATCGGCCACGGTCTCGATGCCGCGCTCGTACCAAAATTCATTATAGGAGATAACACCCGGTGGATACTGGGCCCCACCCACCGAGTCGATAATGAGATCCCGGTTCTGCCGACGATTCTCATACTTCTGCCATTCTATCGCTTCCGCCTCCGTCAGAACTGCCTTGTCGGCCAGCTCCCTCGGGCGATTCAATGGCGTCAGGGTTCTGTAGGTATAGGTGCCCTGGAAATCGGGTACGCCATACTCGGTACGCGGAATATCAGATGCCTGTGCGATCAGCGCCGGCACGATCGACAAGCTCAATATGGCCAAGCTTAGTGCGGCTAGGACTCGATTATTCATTTAATCCCCCATCTTGATTTATTAAAGGCATCCAGAGCATGATGATTTAGTCAAGCTACGCTGTTATGGGCATTATTCAAGGAGAAAATAGTACGGCGTCGGAATAACACCGGGCATTGCTCTGGCTGGACAGCAAATCATGGAAAGTGGAGAGCACTCCCAAGCGCTTGAGCTCAGCCTGAAGCGGAAGTAACCGGCTATCTCTCGATCCTCATTATTTCAATCGAGCGGTATAAAAATCGATATGCGATCCTCATCTCCTAACGCGCGTGAAATATGACCCTGTCCGGTGGTGTCTTCTGCCAACAGGATGTGACCGGGGTAGAGTCGAAGCCTGGTGCCATCGCCAAACTCCACCTCGCTTTCCCCGCTCAGGGTAATGACATATTGCCGACGCGGCGCGTTGTGCCAGTCGATAAAATAATCCGGTGAAGTACGCCTAAACTGGATACTTTCAACGCGTAGAATTTCCGCAAGCTCGGTAGACGAACCGTCTCTTTGCGGGGTCAGCGGCACCTCATATTCTTCCACATGGGTTTGACCGTCGGCCCCGGTATAAATCCGCGAGACCATGATTGGTTTACGCGCTGCTGCTGCGCTAACCGAGTCTGGCTGCGCGACCCAATAAGCCAGGAGAAAGAAGGTAGGAATCCATCCCAGCAAGAATAGCCACCGACTCGACTTGCTTACTGCGTTGCTGATTATTTCCATGCGTATTCCTCCAGCAAAGATCAATTAGAAGCCGACGGAGGCCTCCAAAGCAAGGGCCGACACGACTCAGATGTTAATCACTTGACTGTTTATCAGGAGAGTATTCAAGAAAAACTGTGGTTAAAGGCTCCCGGGGAAATTCTCCAGTCTGGGCGGCCAGCCAGATTTCTGCCTCCAGGCCTTCGTCTTCATCGAAAACCTTAATTTCCATGCCCGGGATCAGGGCCCTTCGAACGCGGCGCGGCTAGATTTCCGGAAACTTCCTGTTTTCATAGTCCTCACCCTGGCGACGGGACTTTTTCTCTATGTGGAATTCCGGCTCTTTGAGATGATCAAGATTGATGGCGCCCTGAGTGAGCCCTTCGAAGACCGTGGTCCACAGCGGTATATTATTCTTCCTGGTTTTTAACCAGGCAACAAGCTTCACCGTCGCCCAGACAAATATCAGCAAGCCACCAAGAAACGAATATTGCAGTAGCAGACCTTCACTCATAATGCTTTCTCCATGTCAACTGTAAGGAGATAGACTGCAGCAATTCAACATTAACCACGACTATTATTTCAAGCGACTGTCTGAAAACTGATCTCGTAGGTGATGCCACCTTCACTACGACCGAGCGTGCCGCGTTGGGAGCTGAAGTAGAGGCGCTGATAGGAGGGATCGAAGGCCGGGCCGGTAATTTCAGAGCGTTCGTGACCTATAATCTGCAAGATCGGGATAATTTTGTTAGCAGGGGTCAAGACCACCAATTGCATATTGCCACCATCTTCGGCAACCAGCACATCGCCAGCAGGGGTGATAACCACGTTGTCGACGCCAGACAAGATCGGATTGGCGCTGGTTGCAACATCGTAGATCACCTCCAATTGCTGACTATCGATGTCGTAGGTCCAGACCCGGTTATCGTGCTTGGTAGTGAAATAGGCTTTGCCATCGTGCAGAGCGATGCCTTCAGCGCCTCGAAAACCAAAGGCATCGGGCACCTGGCTAAAAGTCGAGGTTTGCTTTGCCAGGGGATCGGGGACCGGGCGCCAGAGCACGAAAAATTGGTCCTGATTCCGCTCAACCGAAGCGATTTCCAGTGTGCCCTGCGTCAGATCGGGGAAGCCATTGGCCGACCGAAACCGGTAGAAGCCGCCATTCGGTGCGTCCTCGGTTAGATATAGGCACTGATTTTCCGTGTCCACTGCCACCGCCTCGTGCTCGAATGAGCCCAGGGCCGGTCTCACCACCGCCGCTTCGACGCCCATGGGATCGCATTCGTAGACCTGACCCCGGGAAAACTCTTCGCAGGACAGCCAGGTGCCCCAAGGGGTTGGACCACCGGCGCAATTGATCGATGTGTGTCTCAGTATCGAATAAGCATCTATCACTTCGGCATTGGCATTGAATCGCAAGGCGCCAACACCGCCGCCATTGCTGCGCATCTCGCTGTTCGATGCATACACCCAACCGCCATCATCGGTAGCAAAACAGGCTCCACCGTCCGGGGCTGAATGCCAGGTATAACCGGGCAGACCTGCTGGCGCTTCGCCGGATCGAGCCACCACCCGCGATCTGAATCCCGGCGGTAACATCACACCATTTTCATCCGCCGTCAGTAGTGCACCGATATTGTTAAGGCTATAAAATGGCGCAAGCCCACCATCGCTGGCGCTCGCTTGCTGATAGCGCGACAGTCCACCGGCCGCGAACAGGCTCATCCCAGTCAGCCCCATGCTGAGAAATTTTCTACGCTTTAGCTGCCGCAATTTCATAAGTCAAGTCTACTCCAAATCCGCTTTCACTAGTTAACGGAGCATAATATTTGGTATCCAGAAAGGCGGTCACAGCGCCGGCGTCTATTCTACTACCCAGGTATGGCCGCTATGCAACAATTCCTGCAGGGATGTGCTGGGGTTCCGCGCTAGGGCCACTTGCTGCCGCGAAACCTCATCGTAAGTCGCCCTGTCCTCTCGATAGATGACCCCGACAGCAACAGGCAGTTCCGGAGCGGACATGGTGGCTAACATCTGCGCCAACACCTTGTTGGTCTCATCATGAATGAGCACCCCATCGGCGTCACCGCTGTTCAAATCGATTACCTCCAGGGTGAGCCTTTGTCGGTTCAGGCGTACGCCTTTTTCCCGCTCTTTGCCAAATACCAGGGGCTCACCATGTTCTAACTCCACCTTGAAATCGGCAGAAATCTTCTTGTCTTTTACCTGCTCAAAAATTCCGTCGTTGTATATAGGGCAGTTCTGCAAAATTTCCACGAAGGATGCCCCCTTGTGATCGTAGGCTCGCCTGACCACTGCCGACAAGTGCTTCGCTTCGGTGTCAATCGAGCGGGCAATAAAGGTGCCACCTGACCCCAAAGCAACTTCACAGGGTGCCAGCGGAAAATCTATGGAGCCCTCTGGCGAAGACGGCGAACGAGTCCCTGCCCGAGATGTTGGCGAGTACTGTCCCTTAGTAAGACCGTAGATTTCATTATTAAATAGCAAAATCTGTAGATCTACATTGCGACGCAGCACATGCAGCATGTGATTACCACCGATACTGAAGCCATCACCGTCGCCGGTTATTACCCAGACATCCAGATCAGGATTGGCCAGCTTCACACCCGTGGCGATCGGCGGCGCACGCCCATGGATGGTATGAAAGCCATAGGTGTTCATATAGTAGGGAAAACGCGAGGCACAACCGATGCCGGAAATAAACACGTGGTTTTCCTTCGGCCGGTCCAACTCCGGCATTAACTTCTGGATCGTCTTCAGAATGGCGTAGTCGCCGCAGCCAGGACACCACCTCACCTCTTGATTCGAAGTGTAGTCTTTGAGCGTGAGTTTGATTGCGGCCTGATTCATGGCTGCCTCCCGAGGACGGCAAATTCTTCGTGAATCGCCGCCAAAATTTCACCAATCTTGAAGGGTTGACCCGCCACCTTGTTAAGACCATCGGCGTCTATTAGATATTCGGCACGAATTAAGTTGATAAACTGGCCGGTGTTCATCTCCGGCACTATTATCTTCTCGAAATTATGCAACAGCTCACCGAGGTTCTTCGGCAGGGGTGACAAATAACGAACTTGAATATGTGAGACATCCAGGCCTTCACCGCGAGCACGCTTCACCGCCTGGTGAATCGCACCAAATGTCGACCCCCAGCCCACCACTGCCAGCTTTCCAGATTCACTACCCAGAACGACTTCCTGTAGTGGAATGTCATCGGCGATTGCCGCAATCTTGGCCTGGCGGAGATCCGTCATCTTCTGGTGATTGTCCGGATCATAGGAGATGTCCCCAGTCTCAAAACTACGCTCGATACCGCCGATACGNTTGAAGTCCTTAGCGTCGGTGTAATGCTGCACCGGAAATGGCGTTAGCGAATCTACATCGGGAATTTTCCATGGCTCGGCCGCGTTCGCCAGGTAACCGTCTGATAACAGCATCACCGGTGTCATGTACTTGGTAGCGAGGCGAACCGCTTCGATCGCCACCTCGAAACAATCGGTGGACGTCGATGTGGCAATTACTGGAACAGGAGTATCGGCATGGCGACCGCACAAAGCCATATTGAGATCCGATTGTTCAGTCTTCGTAGGCAGGCCGGTGGACGGCCCCCCACGCTGGGTATTTACGACGACCAGTGGCAATTCCGTGGCTGCCGCCAAGGCAATGCCTTCGGCCTTGAGCGCGATGCCGGGGCCGGCACTGGAAGTCACACCCAGCGAGCCGGCAAAGGAAGCACCGATAGCCGCACACACCGCTGCAATCTCGTCTTCCGCCTGGAAGGTATTGATACCAAATTCTTTTCGGTTAACCAGTTCGTGCAACAGATTCGATGCCGGTGTAATTGGATAAGTAGCAAACAGCATTTCGATGTTCGCCAGCTTTGAACCTGCGATCAAGCCCCAGGCCAGTGCCGTACTCCCAGTTACGTTACGATAGGTGCCAGGTGCCACTTTCGCTTTAGGGACTTTATAAATATGGATGCCGGCTGGCAATTCTGCAGTTTCACCATAGGCATGACCGGCATTCAGAGCGGCGATGTTTGCTTCGGCAATTTCGGGTTTACTGGCAAATTTCGTTTTCAAGTTTTCGATGGTCGCCTTGCGATCCCGATCGAATAACCAGAGTACCAATCCCAGGGTCCACATATTCTTGCAACGCATCCCCGCCTTGTGACCGATGCCAAACGCTGCCACCGCGGCAAGCACGTGCTTGGAGATATTGATGTCGAGCACTCTAAAGGCGTCCAACGCACCGTCTTCCAGGGGATTGGATTGATATTTTGCCTTGGCCAGATTCTTGGCAGTGAAGGCGCCGCTGTCGACGATAAGCAGACCGCCCTCCACCAGATTCCCCACATTGGTCACCAACGCCGCCGGATTCATGGCAACGAGCACATCGAGGGCATCACCGGCAGTAGTGACATCCTCCATGCCAAAATAAATCTGGAAGGCAGAGACACCGAAGGTGGAGCCTACGGGCGCACGAATCTCGGCGGGAAAATCGGGAAAGGTTGATAAGTCGTTACCATAAAGGGCGGTGGATTCGGTGAAATTGCCACCAGTTAACTGCATACCATCACCAGAATCACCGGCAAAGCGCACCACTACATCGACGACTTCTTTCTCGTCAAGATGGTGTTCACCCAGTTTTTCTTCGGCTAGTTTCATACATTTCTCGTTCAGTTGCTAAGCGTCTCAGGCCTGCACAGTGGCTTGAGTACCCGAAATTAGCGGGCTTTGGCGGCTGCCGACACAGTGACTGATGCCATAGCGGAAGCTGGGCGACAGGCTAAAAAGAGGCGGGATTCTAACAGATTAACAGTGGCGGGTCTTACAAATCAGGGCCCTCAGAACCCCCCACTGCTGCTTGATACAGGCACTACTGCTTGATGAATTTGCGCATGATCATGCCATCGCCGCCTTCACCACCGGTAACCTCACCGGTATAGACATTGCCATCGGCATCCACCACTACGCCTTCCGGTTCCGAGCCCTGGATGAAGCCCATGATCGTGCCATCCTCGGCAGAACCGAAGGTAACGCCGCGTTTACTCTGATAATCGGCAACGTAGAGGATATCATTCTGATCGATAAATAGTCCGCTGGGCCAGCCGAACTGATCCCATTCGGTAATGTAATTGCCCTCTTGATCGAAGATCTGAATTCTATGATTGGAGCGATCGCCAACCAATACCCGCCCTCTGCGGTCGATGACGATGGTATGGGGCAGGTCGAATTCCCCCGGGCCCGTGCCCTTGTGGCCCCACTCCATGAGATATCTGCCTTGGAAATCGAACTTGACGATGCGATTATTCCAGTGGCCATCGGCCACAAAAATATCGCCATTACTGGCCACCGCCGAATCTGCTGGACCGTCGAAGGTATTCGGCCCGGTACCGGTAAAGCCACGGGCACCCAACCTGAGCAAGACCCGGCCCTCGGTATCAAACTTGGTCACTGTATTGCCAAGCTGGCGATTGTAATCGGTACCCCACAAGGTGCCGTCCGGCGCCGCACGAAATCCGTGGGGCGTTGCCACCCAGTCACTGCCGAAGGTGGCAACCAGATTGCCCTCGGGATCAAACTTCAGTACCGGCGGTTCGGCACGATGGAATGCGTAGATAAAACCCTCTCGATCGATGGTGACATTGGGAACCTGACCCCACTCAATGCCATCAGGCAAGGGCTTGGGCCAATCTGGATCCATCACGTATTCCTGGGCATAGCCGGCCGTTACGATTAGCCAGGAGGTCAATAACAACACCAGCTTTGTCACAGGATTAATGCGCGCTTGAAAGTTGTTCATTTGTTCACCCATGATTGTCAGAATCCGACATATGTACCAATATCAAGCCAGCTTACACGGTCTACAAGGTGAATCAAAGTTTGTCACCGCCCCCGCAAACCTGCAGATCGTGTCGCGCAACGACGGGTATTTTGAGCCGCTACGTAAAGCTTACTGAGAACTAATTTTGAAGGAGAATTAGCATGAACAAAATTCCATTGGTTTTAGCCTTGGGATGTTTGGGTTTTGTAGCGACCTCGTTTGCTGCCGATGGGACCGAGCGTGGTCAACGCAGCCTGTCTGCACTGGACACAGATGGCGATGGCAGCATCAGCTTCGAAGAATTTGCAGTACGCCAGGCGGATCTCCTGGCCCGACTCGATAGTGATGGCGACGGCGTACTGACCATCGATGAATTTCTGAATGCCAGGCCGGGTCCAGGCAGGGGCGGCATGCGAGGTCGGGGCGGCGACAACCCGCCTTCTGAGTTCGATGCAGAGCGCCGTGCCGAAATGCAGGCTATGATGACTCAGCACGCAACCGAGCGATTCCAGGAGATGGACCTGAATGACGATAAGATCGTCACACTCGATGAATTTCAGGAAGCGAATTTCCTCAACCTGGACAGCGACAACAATGGCGTCTTGACCGGCAGCGAATTACGCCGGCAACAGCGGGGTCGCCCTGGCGGCGGCCGCATGGGTCGACGGCGCCCCGACGCTGACCTGGGCGATCAACAAGGAGGATAGCCACAAGGCAACACCCCTTGATATCGGCATGGAAAAGGTGTACTTCAGAGCGTAATGACTGATGAAGAATTGATGTTGGCGGTGTGCGAGGGTGATCAATCCGCCTATCAGACCCTCGTAAAACGGCATCTGAAACCTATCAGTCACTACGCTTTTCGCCTACTCGGTAACAACAAAGACACGGAGGACATTGCCCAGGAAACGTTTTTGAGACTCTGGATCAATGCCTGCAGCTGGCAGGCCGACAAGGCGAAACTCTCCACCTGGCTGCACCGCATCACCCACAATCTGTGTGTTGACTATCTGAGAAAACACAGCAGGGTGCAAACCAGGGCGTATTTAGAAGAGGAAGAAGACAATCGTGGCCAGGCCCTCGAATCGTATGATGGCTTACAGGGGAAATCCACCGGCGGCATTAGTGAAAACCTCGATGAGGACGACAAACTGAGGAAACTGACCGCAGCAATGGTTGAACTTCCGGAGAGCCAGCGTAGTGCGCTGATGCTCTGTCACTACCAGGGTTTTTCCAACAAGGAAGCGGCTGTTATCATGAACGTCTCGGTGAAGGCCATCGAATCCACGTTAGCCAGGGCCAAACGCTCCCTGCGCAAAAAAATTGCTGAAGTTGAAAATAATATTGATAACACACTTTGGGGTGAAGAAATCAAAACCCATCAGGGGGAATTAAAATGACACTTGAAGAGTTTGGGAAAATAATTGAAAGCTATGGCTCCTCATCGGAGCGCTGGCCGGTCGATATGCGTGAGGAATGCGAGAATTTTATAGCCGACAACAGCGAGGCGAGAGAGCAGGTTAATCGGCAACTTGAATTGGAAATGCTGATGGACCAGATTGCGGTACCGGAATTTCCTGGCCTGGAAGCCAGGGTACTCGATCAGCAATTGCCATCCCGCAAGCTTGCGCCACTGGATCAATTTTTGGAGTGGTTGCTGCCCGCAGACAAGTCCGGCAAACAATTTTGGCGACCGGCCATGGTCGCCTGCCTGCCACTGATATTCGGCATCATCATTGGTAATTTTTACAACTTCGGGGTCGGCCTGCAAGGCGAAAGTTTCGAGTACTGGGATGATGAGCTCTACATCTTGTCCCTCAATGACTATACCGAGAATCTGTTTTAGGACATCGCCTACATGGATGTGGGTGAGGGGCGGAAGCTTTGCCGGCGAAGTATGCCTTGCAACTGAACGCTTCAGAACTCGCTGAGACATTACTGTATTATTCAGAGGTGCCCTTATCATGAACAAAACTAAACTCATCCTGTTTGCTTTGCTTGTGTCCGTGGCCGTGAATCTGTTCTTCATTGGCGCCATAGGCTATCGAGCCTACCGGTTTCAAGAATTCAGCGGCCGTCCGTTTCCGCCCAATGTGGGCTGGATAGTGCGTGACCTCAGCGAGGAAAGACGAACCGAACTTGCTAGTTTTCGTGAGCGCAGTGCCGAGGAAATTGGCCCCATGCGCGGACAGATGTTCGCCGCGCAACGGCAGGTGAATCAATTAATGGCAGCACCGGAATTCGACTCTGCAGCAATCAACCGGGCCTTTGCCGAACTCAGAGATGTGAACCTGCGCTACCAGGCCCTCTCCCATGAACAATCTATCGCGCTGCTGAATGCACTCACTACACAGGAGCGGCAGATGGCATTGGAATTTCTGAATCGTCGCGGACCCCGCGATGGTAGAGACGGCTTTCGCGGCAGAGAGCGTGGATTCGGTGGGCCCAGAGGGCCTGGAGGTCCAAGAAGCGGCGGCCCATCTGGATTTGGTGCCGGTTCTCCACCGCTTGATCCGCCACTCGATCCTGCGGCACAAGATACCAACCGGTAAAATCCCCTTCCATGGGCCTGCCGGCTTCTAGCCAAGTAGGCCCTCTATCGACAAGCTCTCGGCCCCATTTTCACTACACAGTGCAAATTTTCTGTTGCCGTCGCCATAGAATGCCACCCCAGCATACTCGCCGCGCTTGTTGATCACGTAAAAATTTAAATTGAATGCAGGATTTCCATCATCCCGCAGCAGGCGTTTCTCGGTATTTCCAAGGATGCGCTTGAGTGTTTCCATGCCCGCGTCTTTCGGGTGCTTGCCGGCGCGTAAGTGCTCAACTACCAGGAACGATGCGAGGTTATACAAATTAGCCTCGCCACGACCGGTAGAACCGGCCGCGCCTATTTCGTTGTCTACGTAGAGACCGGCACCGAGAATGGGAGAATCTCCGACCCGACCGGGGATTTTCCAGGCCAGTCCACTGGTGGTGGTCACTCCGCAGATATCGCCGTTTGCATTGATGCCGTTGCAATTGATAGTACCCCAGTAATGCTCTGCGTCGATCTTGCCTTCGGCCACCATCTCCAGGCCCACTCTCATACCGATTTGAGCGCGCTGCTCCGGGTCGAGATAGTGTCCCGGATCCGTTCTCCGTTTCCATTCCAGCCAGCGACTTCTCGACAAGGGAGTGTTGAGATCATCTTCGATGGAGAAGCCCATATTACGTGCAAAACGCTGCGCGCCCGAATCCACCAATAGATGGTGGTCGGTTGAAGCCGCGACTGCCTGAGCGACCAGAGACGGTGTCCGCACCCCCTGTAAAGCTGCCACGCCCCCAGCCTGTTTCCTGGGCCCGTGCATGCAACAGGAATCGAGCACGACATTGCCGTCGCCATCGGGCAAGCCACCAAAACCGACACCCGCTTCTTCCGGATCAAGCTCAACGATATTGACCCCGGCGATCAGCGAGTCCAATACATCGTCTCCCGCCGTCATCCTTCGAAACGCCAGTTCGACGCAGGTCTCGGTGCCGCCATTACGGTAGACGTTGCCATTGCCGGAGGCGATAACCACGGGTTTGAAGCCGGATCGCCGCACTGCTGGGGCCCCCAGCACTTTAGTTGACGTCGCCGCCAGCGCGCCTGCTGTCGCCGTGGCACGCAAAAAATCTCGCCGGTTTAATTTATTTTTCATACACCTTGACTCCTGCCTTTGACTGCGAATTCCTCGATTGGTCCCTATTCTCATCTCAATGTCGTTCGGTTTCAATCCAGGTGATGCATTAGAACGCACTTTTCCTCGCGGAAATGATTGGCTAACGATCTTCAGAGCCTCTGATTAATCGAACTGATAATATTAAGCCTGTATTGTTACACCGATAGCAAATTATTCTCAACCGAGGGCATGCCCATGAAATTCAACATCTCAGCCCGTCGTGCTGCCGTCGCAGCACTGCCTGCGCTAGCGATCGCCTTTTGCGGACTTCCCGCCGCGCTGGCGCAGTCAGTTCCAGACCCGGCACAGCCCTGGAACTGGTCGGAAGAATTCGTGCGTTCCCAGGTAAATCAAGTGCGCGCGGGACGGAATTTGAACCCCGATTCCTGGCCCGGAGGGGCACGGGTTGCCGTGCTGCTATCCTTTGATGTCGACAACGAGACAGTGCAGGGATTGCGGACCGGGGAGATTAGCATCGGTCCGTTGTCCCAGGGCCAGTACGGCGCGCGGGTGGCGCTACCGCGCATCGTCAAGCTGATGGATGCAGAGAAGGTGCCCGCCACCTTCTTTTTCCCGGCCTGGAGTCTGAAACTGGCACCAGAACAGGCGGATATAATCAACAATTCCGGACTGCACGAGATCGGCGTCCACGGCTGGATCCACGAACTCAACACCTCACTCGACGCCGCCACCGAGGCACGCCTGCTACGCCAGGCGGTGGATGAGATCGAGAATATTACCGGCCGACGTCCGGTGGGCTATCGCGCGCCCTCATGGAACCACAGCCCCAATACCCTGCGGATAGTCCGCGATATGGGCTTCCTCTACGAGAGCTCATTAATGCACGACGACCGCCCCTACGAACTGCTGCAGGACGGCGAAGCGACTGGTGTGGTCGAGTTGCCAGTGGAGTGGATCCTGGATGATGCACCCCTGTTCAATCCGCTGGGAAACCGCTACATGAACCCCCGTGACGTCATGCAGGTGTGGATCGATGAGTTCGACAAAGCCTGGGAAGAGGGAACCATGTTCCTGCTCACCATGCACCCGCATGTGAGCGGACACCGTTCCCGCATCATCGCCCTCGAGGGCCTCATCGATCACATACAGGCCAAGGGCGATGTCTGGTTCGGGACCCACGAGGCGGCGGCTCGCTACGTTCGCGAACAGGCGGGGATGGATTAAGCGGATCTTTTTTAGCCGCTCGCCCGCATCCATAGCTGCGCACAGTAAACTCCAATGGCACTTTTCAAGTAATTCGGTGTGGGAGTATACTCCCACATCCTTGCCATGGTTCCAGCCATCCGGTCTTACTATGAAAATTTATCAACTCGCCATCCTGCTTTTCAGCTCGACCCTCGTGCTTTCCTGCTCCGAGAAGGAGGCGGCAAGGCACGTCGAAACAGCCCCGGCACCGGCTGAAACCGCTGATTCTTCACCGACAGCCGAAATAGAAGCGATTCTGCATGGGCATATCGCCATCCTCGCCTCCGATCAGTTCGAAGGCAGAGCACCTGCCACCCCTGGTGAGGAGAAGACCATTGCCTATTTGCAGCAGCAATTCGAAGCCCTGGGTATCGGCCCCGGCAACGGAGATTCCTATTTTCAGGCGGTAGCCGTTACCGAGGTGACCACCGCCAGCGATGCAATCCTTCAAATCCGGGGTAGCGACTACGAGGCCAGTTTTAGTTATGGCGATCAGATGATGGTGGGGACGCAACAACAGATTCCCTACGTCACGGTGCAAGGCAGCGATGTGGTTTTCGTCGGCTACGGTATCGTCGCCCCAGAGCGTAATTGGAACGACTATGCCAATATAGATGTTAACGACAAGACTGTGATCATACTGGTCAACGATCCCGGTTATGCCACCCAGGACCCCGAGATCTTCAATGGCAATGCCATGACCTACTATGGTCGCTGGACCTATAAATATGAAGAAGCGGCCAGACAGGGTGCGGCGGCGGCCCTGATCGTGCACGAAACCAGCCCCGCGGGTTATCCCTGGGAAGTGGTCAGCAGTAGCTGGTCGGGCCCACAGATCGGACTGCAGGCGGCCGATCTCAACGGTGACAGGAATGAGATCGAAGGCTGGCTCACTCTGGATTCGGCAGAAGCTTTATTTGACGGTGCCGGACTGAATTACCAGGAGTTGAAAGCTGCCGCCGCACAACCTGGATTCGCTGCAGTTCCCCTGGCCGACTTCAATGCCAGCGTCAGCATCGAAAACTCGGTTCGCAGCTCGGAATCGCAAAATGTGATTGCCGTTATTCCCGGCACGGAGCGACCGCAGGAAACGATCATTTACACCGGACACTGGGATCACCTGGGTGTGAATTCAGAACTCGAAGGCGACAACATCTACAACGGCGCCGTGGACAATGCTACCGGTACCGCAGCCTTATTGGCCCTGGCTAAATTGCATTCACAGCAAGCACCGCCCCGGCGCAGCATCGTGTTTCTGGCGGTCACCGCCGAAGAGTCCGGTCTGCTCGGTTCGCGCTGGTATTCGGAACACCCAATTTATCCATTAGCCACGACGGTAGCCAATATTAATATCGATGCCATGAACGTGAATGGAATCATGCGCGACGTGGTGGTGGTAGGCTACGACAGCAACGAACTACAAAACTATTTGGAAAACGCCGCCACCAAACAGGATCGTTATCTACGGGCGGAACCCAACCCCGAGCGCGGCTACTACTACCGCTCCGATCATTTTAATTTCGCCAAGGCGGGTGTGCCTGCTCTCTATGCGGAGTCAGGGGAGGACAGCGTCGAATTTGGCGTCGAATGGGGAGCCGAGCGAGCGCAGGATTACACCGACAATCGCTATCATGCACCCGCCGACGAATACGACCCGGACTGGGACCTGAGCGGGGCAGCTGCCGACATTTTGATGTTTTTCGATATCGTCACTACCCTGAGCGGAGAATCCAGCTTTCCTAATTGGTTCGAAGGCAATGAGTTCAAGGCCATCCGCGATGCCTCTAGAACGGGCTTGTAGTTAGAGGCATAACAATACTCTCAAGTTGTTAAGTTGTGACTGTCCCGTTCATAATTTCTGTCATTCCTAAATCCTCAAGTAGGTAACGGAACAGGAAATGCGCACCGGTAGCGATCAGAGACTGCATGAAATAAAACAGTCCGAAAGTAATACCGCCAGCCATGGTCATGGAGAATGCCCATCTGATTGGTATCATCGCCTATACCTCCGCTGAAATTGAACTATCTCTTATGTTGGCTTCCTTAAACGCCAGTCACCAAGCTTCACCTGCAAGATCCACGATGAACTCAAGACCCCTTAGCGCGACGGCACCACTCATGTGATATTTGAACCGACGAACTTTATGCACAGGAGGGTATAATATGCCGCGGGCGCATCCATGCGCTCACGACATTCGTGCATCACAGCACAACAGAAAGCGCAGGACAGCTTGTGGCCCGAAATCCTAAACAATGTAAAAATGACTGATAAAAGTGAATGGGCCTTTGGATTGATCAAGATTGCGTAGCCTTAGGCAACCACCGAGGGTTTCAGAAGCTGCAAGGATGATATTTCCTGTAGCAGAAGACGTGGACATCAATTGAGATGCGCTTTATTCTTTCTACACACGCTTTTAAAAGTAGGTAGTTAACTATTTATGATGTTCTTTTACAACGCTAACGATGTCATCAGATAACTGGGTTGCAAACCTGAACATCAATTTGCAACATGTTGATGGACATAGCCGTCTTGTCAATCCTTCGCATACCGGACCACTGAGAATTCAGCGACCTTTCTACCCAGAAGGGAAATCCCTGCCGCACGTATACATACTCCATCCCCCGGGAGGCATCGTGGGTGGAGATCAGCTGTTTATTGATCTTCATATCAGTCAAGATGCACAAGGTTTAGTCACTACTCCTGGTGCCACAAAGATTTATCGATCTGACGCAAAACAAGCCAAAGTGCAACAGACTATCCATCTGGGGGATCGAGCCACCCTAGAATGGCTGCCTCAGGAGACAATTATTTTTGATGGTGCATACATTGACAGTGCAACAAGAATTAACCTGGCAGTGGACGCGAAGTTTATTGGCTGGGAGATTGTTTGCTTCGGCCGCCCAGGGGCGAACGAGACATTCGAACATGGTGAAGTGAAAACAAGGTTGGAAATTTGGCGTAATGGCTTGCCGGTTTGGTTAGACAAGGGCATATTTACTACCGGTCTGGAATCCAATTCAATATTTCACTCAGCGTGGGGCTTAAACTCTTCGCCGGTCATGGCAACATTGATCGCATCACCCTGTAGTGAACAGCTTATTGAGTCATTGCCAGACCAACAATTGCTAAAAGGCAACTGTACAATTAGTTTGGTTGAAGATATTTTAGTATGTCGTTATATTGGCGCCTGTACGCAAGAGGCCAAATCTTGTTTCAGTACAATTTGGTCACTGTTACGACCTGGTCTATTAGACAGGGCTGTGTGTCCACCTCGAGTTTGGAATACCTGATAACCATTAACTAATTCATGGCTATCAAGAGGAATTTAGATGAATTTATCACCCAGAGAAAAAGATAAACTACTTGTTTTTACAGCCGGATTATTGGCAGAGCGCCGATTGGCTAAAGGTATTAAGCTAAATTATCCCGAGGCGATAGCATTCATTAGTTCGGCGGTAATGGAAGGTGCAAGAGAAGGCAGAACCGTGGCAGATATGATGGCGCATGGAACAACACTTTTAAATCGAGATCAGGTGCAAGACGGCATTCCCGAAATGATTCAGGAAGTTCAGATCGAGGCGACGTTTCCTGATGGCACTAAACTAGTAACCGTGCATAACCCCATTTCCTAAGGAGCTCCTCATGATTGTGGGAGAGATTGAAGCTGTAGAGGGTAGCGTAAAGCTTAACGAAGGCCGTGTCACACAGAGCATCACGGTGACCAATAGCGGTGACCGCCCAGTTCAGGTGGGATCTCATTATCATTTTTTTGAATCCAATTCCGCATTAAAGTTTGAGCGTGACAGCTGCCGTGGTTTTCGACTCAATATTGCGGCTGGTACTGCTATTCGATTCGAGCCTGGGCAAGATCGGACGGTCGAATTAGTTGCTATTGGCGGAAACAGGAGAATCTACGGTTTTAATGGAAAGGTAATGGGCCCTCTGGGAGAAGTGGGTACAACATGACACAGATAGACCGCAGCGCTTATGCACAAATGTATGGCCCCACAACAGGCGACAGGGTTCGACTTGGCGATACCGAAATCTGGATCAAGGTCGAAAAAGACTACACCACCTACGGCGAAGAAGTGAAATTCGGTGGGGGCAAGGTAATTCGCGATGGTATGGGGCAAAGTCAGGTTGGTGATGCCGAGTCAATGGACACAGTTATTACCAATGCGCTTATTCTCGATCACTGGGGCATTGTTAAAGCGGATGTCGGATTAAAAAATGGCAGGATTCATTCTATCGGAAAAGCCGGAAACCCAGATATTCAACCCGATGTCTCCATCATAATAGGTCCAGGCACTGAAATTATCGCCGGGGAAGGTCAGATACTGACCGCCGGGGCAATAGATGCCCATATTCACTTTATTTGCCCTCAACAAGTGGAGGAGGCGCTGATGTCAGGCGTGACCACGATGTTGGGTGGTGGCACCGGACCTGCGACCGGAACCAATGCCACAACCTGCACTCCCGGCATCTGGCATATTGAAAAAATGTACCAGGCAGTGGATGCCATGCCAATGAACTTTGGATTCATGGGGAAAGGCAATGCCAGCTTGCCACTCGCACTGGAGGAACAGATCAAAGCCGGTGCTATGGGGCTTAAACTGCATGAAGACTGGGGCACGACTCCAGCTGCTATCGACAACTGTCTTTCTGTTGCAGAGAAATACGACGTCCAGGTTGCCATACATACTGATACGCTTAATGAATCTGGCTTTGTAGAGGATACGCTCGCCGCACTAAAAGGGCGCACGATTCACACCTATCACACCGAAGGTGCCGGTGGTGGACACGCACCGGATATTATCAAGGCCTGTGGTGCCGCCAATGTATTGCCTTCCAGCACCAATCCAACACGACCCTACACCGTCAATACCATCGATGAGCATTTGGACATGCTGATGGTATGTCACCACTTGGACCCTTCTATCCCCGAGGATGTGGCTTTTGCTGAATCACGAATCAGGCGAGAAACAATTGCTGCTGAAGACATCCTCCATGATTTGGGTGCCTTTTCGATGATTGCCTCAGATTCACAGGCAATGGGAAGAGTCGGCGAGGTAATATGTCGTACCTGGCAGACAGCGCATAAAATGAAAGTTCAACGTGGCGCTTTAACTGGTGATGATAGCAAATCCGATAATACGAGAGCAAAACGCTATATTGCTAAATACACTATTAATCCTGCAATAAGCCATGGCATTGCCGACTCAGTAGGCTCTATCGAAGCAGGGAAGATTGCCGACCTGGTGTTATGGCAACCGGCATTTTTTGGTGTAAAACCAGCTCTTATCCTTAAAAGTGGAATGATTGCAGCGGCGCCCATGGGCGATCCCAATGCCTCAATTCCAACACCGCAACCTGTTCACTACCGGTACATGTTCGGTGGCTATGGTCTGGCCGCGGCAAAGACCTCTGTTGCCTTCCTGTCTCAGGCGGGAATAGATGCAGGTGTCCCGGAAACGATTGGCTTGCAATCCAACGCCATCAGCGTGAAAAACTGCAGGACTATCAATAAATCAAACATGATAAACAATGACTACCAACCAACCATTGAAGTGGACCCACAAACTTACGAAGTGAGAGCTGATGGAGAATTATTGACCTGCGAGCCAGCCGCTGAAGTACCATTAGCACAGCGATATTTCCTGTTTTAGCCTATGTCCTGTTTTAGAGAGTACTAAGAATCAATGTGGGAACTAACTGAAAAATACTCTGGCAGCCGCCAAGCGGATGCCAGTCTATTTTTACCTTTTGAGATGCGTCAGCGATCCAGATTGAAGGTAAAACTAGACAATGGCGAACCGGCCTCTATCATTCTCTCTCGCGGCGGAATTTTAAGAGATGGCGACTTGCTGTTGTCCAAATGCGGCAAAATAGTAATCGTTAAGGCGGCTAAGGAGAGTGTCACAACCATTAGCGAAGACGATCCTCATTTATTAACAAGAGCTGCCTATCATTTGGGGAATCGTCACGTGGCGCTGCAGATAGAAGACGGTTTTTTACGCTACCGGCATGATCATGTGCTGGATCAGATGGTAACAGATCTTGGTCTGATCCCCCTGGTGGAAAACCAAGCTTTCGAGCCCGAACCCGGAGCCTATGCAGGGCATAGTCATACACACTCACATAATGATTAACACTTCTCTCTCACTGGTACGCCTCTTACAGATAGTCAGCCCTTCTTCGCCAATTGGCGCCTACGCTTATTCCCAAGGTCTGGAACAGGCAGTTGACTGGGGTTGGGTGAAAACTGAAGCACAGCTGCAAAACTGGATTAGCGGTATATTACTCAATTCTGTACTGACTCAGGATGCACCAATATTGATTCGTCTCTACAGGGCCTGGGGAGTGAAGGACTATGATCGGCTGCTCTACTGGAATCAGTATTTGCTGGCTTGTCGTGACACCAAGGAATTACGTAGTGAAGAAAAAATATTGGGCCAGGGACTGACAAGGATTTTGACTACGCTTGGTCTTGTCGATTTAAAAACCTTTCAAGAGACCAGCAATAAAAACGACCGTAGCAATAATAATGTCTCTATTTGCTATTGCACCGCTTTTTCATGTGCCGGTGTTAATTGGAATATTGACCTGCATTCGCTGCTATTGGGTTATTGCTGGGCCTGGGCCGAAAACCAGGTAATGGCAGCCTTAAAACTATTGCCCATCGGTCAAAGTGCGGGCCAGCGTATTTTATCCGCAGTAGGTGAAGAGATGGCAGCTGGGATTGAAGCTTGTTTTTCAAAGGGTGATGATGCCATTGCGGGTGCTCTTCCCGGGCTTGCACTTGCCAGTGCCGCCCATGAATCACAATACTCGAGACTGTTCAGGTCTTAGTTCAAAAGAGGTAATTAGCCAATGGAAACAGCGACAGTACTCAGAGTGGGAATCGGTGGACCGGTGGGCTCCGGGAAAACGGCATTGGTTAACGAACTCTGTCAGGCCATGCGTAACGATTTCTCAATTGCTGTAGTGACAAATGACATCTACACCAAGGAAGACGCCCAGTTTCTGGTTCATCACCAAGCGCTGGATCAAGAACGTATAGTGGGTGTTGAAACCGGCGGCTGCCCTCACACGGCAATACGGGAAGATGCTTCGATCAATCTGATTGCAGTTGATGAATTATGTAAAAAGTTTGAACCGCTTGATATGGTGTTCATAGAGAGTGGAGGAGACAATTTAAGTGCTACGTTTAGTCCTGAATTAGCAGATTTAATGATTTATGTAATCGACGTCTCGGCCGGAGACAAGATCCCCCGCAAGGGAGGGCCGGGGATTACCCGATCTGATCTTCTTGTTATTAATAAAATTGATCTAGCGCCTTATGTCGGTGCTTCTCTTGAGGTGATGGAGAAAGATGCTTTGAAAATGCGTGGTGAACGCCCGTTTGTTTTCGCTAACATGAAAACCCAGGAGGGAGTTGCCGACATTATTGACTTCATTAAAGCTGAAGGGCTTTTTATAAGCCCATAATCTACTACAAATTCAAACTTTAAATCACTTGCGCCCTGAAAAGAGGCAGTTAGGATTAGCTCGCACTGTAATGGAGCATTTTTACCAACAGTGAAACTAAGTCGTTCGCAAAACCACCCTCCCCAATTTTTTATTACTTCTCTCTAGCCCCCATACTATGGGCATTCCTGTCGGTATTTATCTAGCAGCTTAAGCTACGAGCCACTCTGGTATGTTACTTGCAAGCTTTGGATCGTTCCCACTGTGTACTGGAAAAAAACCACAGTAATAGCAGTGGAACTGAATCTTTATAACCAGGAGCAAGCAAATGATAAGAGAGAGTAAAAAGCCATTGTGGTCACTCATAGGGGGATGTGCGCTGACATTGGTTCTCATCATGCCTTCCGTATGGGCAGCTGGCACAATTGAGTTTGGAGAGAATAAATCCATTTCCCTGGGAGCAGGGCTACGAACCGCCTATACATCTTTTGAAGATTCTGCTGGGAGTGGTGATGACTCCAGTGATTTTGACTTGCAAAGCCTTCGTTTGTACGTAAGTGGTCAGATTCATAAGAATGTCAAATTTACCTTCAATACAGAATGCAAGGGATGTGTATTCGGTCAGGATGAAGGTGATATAGGTAATGGTGGTGAAGTTGACGTGCTGGATGCCATTGTACAATTTGAATTCAGTCCCGAGTTCAATATCTGGGCTGGTCGCATGCTAACACCTGCAGATCGCATAGAAATGAATGGTCCCTATTATGGTCTTAACTGGAATCAGTTTACAGTTCCACTGCTGCCATCAGACCAGACAGGTCAGGCCGGTCTGTTGGGCAGAGACGATGGTGTGACGATTTGGGGAACCCTGAATAAATTTCAATATGCTGTCGGTGCGTTTGATGGCGTTGAAGGAGGTCCAAACCAGGACGACAATATCCTGCTATCGGCCCGCTTTGCCTACAACTTTTTAAATATGGAAAGCAACCCAGGCTACTACACCAGTAGCACCTACTATGGTGGGCTAGGAGATATATTTACACTGGCTCTTTCCTTTCAATCCCAATCCGATGGTACGGGTACCGCAACTGAAGCTGGAGATTTTGATGCGGTAATTTTGGATGCTCTTTTCGAAAAAGTGCTGCCAAATAATGACGTCCTTACTCTTGAAGCCGAATTGAAATCAATAGATGCAGACCTATCTGCTGCTGCACTGGCCGATCCTAGCTGTTTTTGTCTGTTTGATGGTGATTCGTCATTTTTCACGGCCGCTTACTTATTCAATAACAGTGAAAGCTTTGGTCGATTTCAACCATATGTGAGATATACGAGCAACGAGCCAAATGCTGGAGCTGACAGTGATCTTACAGAAGTGGGATTGAACTACATAATCGACAGCCACAATCTTCGACTCAATATCAACTGGTCCTCGGGCGATGCTAATTTAACCGGTGCCAGGGGTCCTGACGTTGATGGACTCTCAATTGGCTTCCAAATTCAAATTTAATTTATTTAAATCAAGACAGTGAGGGAATAAAATGAATATCCGAAATAAAGCAAAAGGTCTGGCAATAACAGCTGCAGCAGCAGTTTTTATGCAGTGGTCGGCAGTTACTCTGGCTCAGGAGACCATTAAGGTTGGGGTTCTGCATTCATTATCAGGCACTATGGCGATCAGTGAAACAACACTGAAAGACACCGTACTAATGATGATAGAAGAGCAAAATAAAGCCGGTGGGCTTTTGGGAAGGCAACTCGAAGCAGTCGTTGTCGATCCGGCATCTGATTGGCCTCTCTTCGCAGAGAAGACACGTGAACTCATCACTCAGGAAGGCGTCGATGTGATCTTTGGTTGCTGGACTTCAGTTTCGAGAAAGTCAGTTTTACCGGTAATCGAAGAACTCAATGGGCTCTTGTTCTATCCAGTTCAATATGAAGGTGAAGAATCATCCAAGAATGTATTCTATACCGGTGCTGCTCCAAACCAACAAGCTATTCCTGCCGTTGACTATTTAATGAACGAAATTGGCGCAGAACGTTGGGTATTGGCGGGTACTGACTATGTTTATCCAAGAACTACTAATCGTATTCTTGAGGCCTATCTGAAAGCGAAGGGAGTTGCTGATGAAGATATCATGATTAACTACACACCATTTAGTCATTCTGATTGGCAAAATATAGTAGCTGATATTCAGACCTTCGGTTCTACTGGTAAAAAAACGGCGGTTGTTTCAACCATTAATGGAGATGCCAACGTCCCCTTTTACATAGAACTGGGTAATCAAGGGGTCTCCGCCGAAGATATTCCTGTTATGGCATTCTCTGTTGGTGAAGAAGAACTGTCCGGAATCGACACGGCTCCGCTGGTTGGCCACCTCGCTGCCTGGAACTACTTCCAAAGTGTATACAGCGATGCCAACGAAGAGTTCATCGATACCTGGCAGTCGTTCATCGATGACCCTGCCCGAGTAACCAATGATCCCATGGAAGCCACGTATATAGGTTTCAAAATGTGGGCAGAGGCGGTAGAAGCTGCAGGTACTACCGATGTTGATGCTGTCGAGCAAGCAATGATAGGCATTGAAGTGCCTAATCTCACGGGTGGTACCGCAGTGATGAACAAAAACCATCACCTGTCCAAGCCTGTCCTTATCGGCGAAATCCAGGATGATGGCCAATTTGATGTCGTTTGGGAAACCGATGGGCTTGTTGCCGGAGACGCCTGGTCTGATTATCTCGAAGGCAGCAAGGATCTGATTTCTGATTGGACTGCTCCCACTTCCTGTGGAAACTACAATACCGCTACAAATCGATGTCTTGGTTCCAGCTCACAGTAGTGGACATCTATATGTAACCATGGAAATATATGTAGCCATGGAAAAATGACCTTTAAAAGCGGGGCGTCCGAATTGAAACTGGCGCCCCGCTACTTTTTTGACTTCCGAGCTGGAGAACAATTATGCAAAGGATAGCTCTTATCCTTGCAACTGCATTCTATTTATTTGGACTAAGTGGCGTGCTATCCAAAGTGGAGGCACAGACACTCGAAGATGCCGAAGCATTGTCCTCCTTTGAAGAAATCGTACCGATTTTCGCCACAGCCAGCCGTAACGAAATTCCAGCATTGGTCGAAAGCATTGCCAATCTGGAGGATCCTCGTAAAAAACCCTTTCTCGAAAATATGCTGGAAGGCCGAATTTATTTTACGCGCGAAGAAGAGCGTGTAGTCAAAGCCATACGTGTTGACGACCAATTTCAGATCAGTGATGCCTTAAGTGGAGAGGATCTGGGTTTGGTAGCTACCCGAGCCGTGGCTCGTGTCAGTGTGAATAACAGTTTGCGCAGAGGCATTCGGCTGCTGCTTGCTGGCATCGACCTTGAACATGAAGATCCAGAAATTCGACTCTCTGCCGTAGAATACATGGTCGATCAAGCGGCAGCGGAGTCCCATGAACAACTTATACAACTACAAATTCGGGAAGACGATCAGTCAGTCATTCAAGCAATTGAAGAAGGACTGGCCCTGGTTGACCTGTCGTCGGAAGATGCTTCACGACGAAGTCGGGCACTGGATAAGCTGTCAGGAAACTTAAACAATGCGATTAGAAATACAATCGCCCGGATGGCTGAGAACGATCCTGACCCTGAAATACAGGCGCAGGCACAACAAGCTCTTTTTTCTATTCAGAGCAAGGTCGAGCTGTATGGTTATGTACAGACACTGTTTTTTGGTTTGAGTCTCGGCTCAGTGTTGCTATTGGCAGCAATTGGTCTGGCAATCACTTTCGGCGTCATGGGTGTAATCAACATGGCCCATGGTGAACTGATCATGTTAGGGGCATACACAACTTATGTTGTTCAACAAACATTTCCCAACTCTATAGAAGCATCCTTGTTTATAGCAATCCCTGCTGCTTTTGTCGTGTCCGGCTCATTTGGAATCGCCATCGAGCGCAGCATAATTCGTTTCCTATATGGCCGACCTCTGGAAACCCTATTGGCTACTTTCGGTATCAGCTTGATTCTGCAGCAACTGGTACGCACCGTATTCAGCCCGCAGAATCGCCAAGTGAGCATCCCCCAATGGATGAGTGGCCAATGGCAATTCAATGAGGTACTGGCGCTGACCTACAACCGACTCTATATCCTAATTTTCTGCCTAATCTTATTTGCACTTTTATTGCTGATTTTGAAGAAAACTCGATTGGGAATTGAAGTAAGGGCGGTATCACAAAATCGATCAATGGCCAAAGCTATCGGTGTACGAAGTGGTTGGGTTGATGCATTAACCTTTGGTCTGGGTTCCGGTATTGCTGGGATCGCTGGTGTCGCCTTGAGCCAACTAACTAATGTGGGACCAAATCTAGGACAAGCCTATATAGTCGATTCATTCATGGTCGTCGTATTCGGAGGGGTGGGTAATCTCTGGGGTACTTTCTATGGTGCCTTTATATTGGGGATAAGTAATAAGATCATGGAACCCTGGGCCGGAGCTGTAGTGGCAAAAATTCTAATCCTGGTCTTCATTATTCTCTTCATTCAACGACAACCTCGGGGTTTATTTCCTCAAAAAGGCAGGGGATTGGAAGACTAGCAGTGCGAACCAAGTCAATTATCTATGAAACACTCCAGGGAGATACTGGAGGTCGAATCTTGATTGCCATCATCCTCGCGAGTTGCGTGATAGTTCCTGCCTTCAATTTACTGGTACCCGAGACTTCCGCATTTTATATTTCATCCTATCTCGTCACCTTGTTTGGGAAGTACTTGTGTTTTGCCTTGCTGGCTCTCGCGCTGGATCTCGCCTGGGGATTCTGCGGCATATTGAGCTTGGGGCATGGGGCATTTTTTGCTCTCGGTGGTTACGGCATGGGCATGTATTTAATGAGACAGATAGGTGACAGGGGTGTCTATGGAGATCCCCTGTTACCTGACTTCATGGTCTTCCTGGACTGGACCGAATTGCCCTGGTACTGGCATGGTTTTAACTATTTTTGGTTCGCCATGTTTATGGCGGCTTTTATCCCCGGATTATTGGCCTACGTGTTTGGCTGGCTGGCCTTTCGTTCACGAGTCACGGGTGTCTACCTTTCAATTATTTTACAGGCATTAACCTATGCACTCATGCTGGCATTTTTCAGAAATGAAATGGGCTTCGGTGGGAACAACGGACTCACAGACTTCAAGGAAATCGTTGGCTTTAATCTGCAATCTGATATGACGAGAGCAATTCTCTTTGTTGCCGCCGGTCTGCTGCTTATTATTATCTATATCATCTGTCGATATATTGTGAAATCCAAGTTTGGCCGGGTCGTAGTATCCATTCGAGATGCTGAAACCCGAATGCGATTCATTGGCTATAAGGTTGAAAATTACAAGACATCAGTTTTCGTCTTGTCTGCTTTGATCGCTGGCATCGCCGGCGCGCTCTATGTTCCTTTCGTCGGAATCATCAACCCGGGGGAATTTGCACCACTTAATTCTATTGAAATTGTTATATGGGTCGCTATCGGCGGACGCTCAACCCTGTATGGTGCTGTACTCGGAGCTGTTCTGGTTAGTTATGCCAAGACCCGATTTACCGCTATCCTGCCCGAAGCCTGGTTGTTTGCCTTAGGAGGACTCTTCGTTTTCGCCACCTTGTTCCTGCCCAAAGGGCTGGTCGGCCTGTTCTCCAGTATAAAAAATAGCGTGGTGAAACGGAAATGAGTCGATTCGATAAAATGATCGAAGGCTGGCGTGGTGATAAACCATGGAATGTTTTCAGTCCAGGAATTAAATCAAGGAAATTCATTGATTTAAGCCATGGCACCTTGCTCTACATGGAAAACATTACGGTCAGCTTTGATGGATTTAAAGCACTGGATGATTTGACCTTGTATATCAATAAAGGCGAATTACGCTGCATTATTGGCGCGAACGGCGCCGGAAAGACCACAATGATGGACGTCCTCACTGGGAAATTAAGACCGGATAGCGGAACTGCATTTTTTGGTCAAACCATCAATTTGTTAGAAATGAGTGAAGCTGAAATATCTGAAGTGGGCATAGGCCGGAAGTTTCAAAAACCAACAGTCCTGGAAAACTTTTCTGTGTTTGACAATCTTGAGTTGTCTTTGCGTACAGACCGTCGCGTCAGAGCAACACTGTTTGCTCGACTCGATGGTGAACAGCGGGATCGAATAGATGAAGTACTTTCCATCATTGGCCTTAACGGCGAAAGAGATCGAATTGCAGGTAACTTATCCCACGGGCAGAAACAATGGCTTGAAATAGGTATTTTGCTTATCCAGGAACCGTACCTGCTGCTGGTAGACGAACCGGTTGCTGGCATGACAGCACAAGAAACGGAACGAACCGCCGAGTTGCTCACGGGCCTGGCGGGCGAGCGTTCGGTAGTTGTGGTAGAGCACGACATGGAATTCGTCCGCTCTATTGCCAAAACTGTTACCGTTTTGCACCAGGGAAGTGTGCTCGCTGAAGGCACAATGGATCAAATTCAGAATGACGCTAAGGTACGGGAAGTCTATCTTGGAAGCGCCTGAACAAGCCCAAGAGCCGAATATGTTAACAATTACGCAACTAAATCAATCCTATGGTCAGAGTCGAACACTCTGGGATCTGGATTTTACGGCTCGGGAAGGAACTATAACTTGTGTGATGGGAAGAAATGGCGTCGGTAAAACAACGCTGGTTAAATGTATTCTGGGGCTAGAGTCCATCGGCTCTGGTGAAATCAGACTGAATGGGAAAGCCATTCATGGGCTCCAAACCGAGAATAGAGTTCGACTGGGCATTGGTTATGTTCCCCAGGGTCGGGAGATTTTTTCAAGCCTGTCGGTTGAAGAAAATTTGACTATCGCCCTCGGCGCCAGACGAGATAAATTGAAGAAAATCCCAAGTCGAATTTATGAGCTTTTCCCGGTATTAAGGGAGATGCGAAACCGACGTGGCGGTGATTTGTCGGGAGGCCAACAGCAGCAGCTGGCCATCGGCCGTGCGCTTGTAATTGAACCAGACCTACTTATTCTCGATGAGCCTCATGAAGGCATCCAACCCAATATAGTTCAACAAATTGGTGATGTACTGTTACAACTCAATAAAGATGAAAAGCTAACCATTATACTGGTCGAACAAAAGCTGGCTTTCGCCCGGCGTTTAGGCCAATTGTATTACCTAATGGACAAAGGTCGCTGTGTGGCAGAGGGCGAAATGAATTCGCTGCGCGATGACCTTATCAAGAAATATCTGGCAGTCTAACTCTCCTGGAATAGGCAATGGGAATAACCAGATCAATCAACCGGATCGGTAGAGATCGCACAGCGATTCCCCCACCGCAATTACCGATCTATCAAACTGTTCACCTTAGACTATAAAAGGCGGTATAGCTGCCCATTGGGATGTAGAGATAACTCAGAATGTCTAACAGGAATTAAATGTAGTCTGTTAGACTCGATGGCGATGACCCTAAATATTTTATCTCTCAGATCCGGCCAGTGATGCAAGCTATTCTCGCATGTGCCGTTGTTGCCGTGTTGACCGTATCACTGGCGCTAGTTTGGCGCTGCGGCAATCTCATTCTCTCGGGTCAGATGCCGGCGCGCTTTTTTGCTTTCTTCGCTATTCTGTTTACTTCGGGTCTGGATGTTGGGTTGATCATGTTCCCACTGACAGAATTTCCGGTTTATGAAACTGAGCAGGCTTATAGTTTTGCCAATCCTCTAGCTATCGAGTTTGGTTTTTGGGGATTTCTGATTTGGATTTTCTATTTCCTGACGACATTCTATTTCTGCATTGTTGAGCCTCGCTTGAAGATTTTTGATATTCCCTGGGTGAAATTGGTGAATAACTCTATTGTTATTGCTACCTGTGCATTCACCGGGTTCTTGTTTTTGCAATATTTGCCTGACTATATTGAGGGTATCACACCATTCTACCGATTCTCACTTGTAGCGCTTGTGTTGTTAGCTGCTGTGTTCTCCAGCACAGATATTCGTTATGTTAAAATCCTCAGTTTGTCATCCACGTGGCTGTTCTTTGCGCTAGTAGTCGTAATGTGGGCCTTTGGAGGATTGGGCTTAACCGGGCTGGCCAGCAATCTGTTCCAACTCGGAGAATACTTCACTAATATTCATCGATTCATTCTGCCTTTCTCCGATTACCATGCGTTTTATCTATTTTGGTGGTTCGCCTGGAGCATCATGATTGGACAATTCGTTTCGCGCTTCGTGGGTGAATTGCGAACATGGCAACTTTTTCTCGCTCTTTTAATCATACCTTCCATACCAATCTCCATATGGTTTTCAGTATTGTATGGAGTCTATGAGCAAGGGCAGGATATTTCCGGTTTCTTGACCTGGTTCATGGTGCTGGTGGGAGTCATATTCGTTACCAATTCTTTAGACTCGCTGACTAGGTTGTATACCGATAACCTTCAATTAACAGTTGATCGCCTCGGCCGACTGAAATACATCGGCTTACATTGGCTCTTGCTTTACAGCCTTATACTTTTTTACCAGTTTACGCCCCTGCAGATTGAGTGGATCGGTCTGGTAGTGATCGGACTCTATGCTGTCGTCGCGGTGTTGGTCATTCTTCGCAGGAAATTGCTGGTTGATCCAGTGAATTCATAACAGGCAATCCAATTGGACGAATTTGACTTCATAATAGTGGGTGCGGGTTCTGCAGGTTGTGTATTGGCTAACAGAATATCAGCTAATCCTGGCCATCGCGTACTGTTGGTGGAAGCCGGCGGCAGTGATAAAAACATCCTTGTGCAGATGCCCACGGCTTTGTCCTACCCCATGGCGATGGACCGATTTAATTGGGGCTATCATTCGGAGCCAGAGCCCGGTCTGGATGGCAGGCGGATTTCTTGTCCACGGGGCAAAGGCCTTGGGGGCACGTCATCAATTAACGGAATGGTTTATGTACGTGGCAACGCCCATGACTTCGAGGAATGGGAAGCACTGGGTGCACAGGGCTGGAGCTACCGGGAATGTTTGCCTTACTTCAAGCGCGCCGAATCCTGGATTGGGGGAGGCGATACCTATCGTGGAGAAGATGGCCCTCTTGGCGTATGTGCTGGCAATAACATGCGATTGAACCCCCTGTATCGTGCTTTTATCGATGCCGGCGTAGAGGCCGGATACCCCGAAACCAACGATTGCAATGGCGAACACCAAGAAGGTTTCGGCCCGATGCACATGACGGTACGAAACGGGGTGCGCGAATCTACATCGCGTGCCTATTTAAAACCGGTTATGCACAGACCTAATCTCAAAGTGATCACCAATATGCTGGCTCAGCGCATTAAGTTTAAAGGAAATCGCGCAATTGGTGTATGTGTGGGGAAAGGAGGCAATACCAGAACCGTTCACGCCCGGCGAGAGGTAATTCTTACGGCCGGTGCTATCGCTTCACCCATGTTGCTGCAGTGTTCTGGTGTTGGCAGCGACGAGAGTCTAGATGCGGCCGGTGTAAAGCAAGTCCATATGCTTCCTGGAGTTGGGGAAAACTTACAGGACCATCTGGAAGTGTATTTCCAGTTTCATTGCAAACAGCCTGTAAGTTTAAATACAAAGCTAGGTCTTTTTAGTAAGGCTCTAATAGGCGCCAAGTGGCTCCTATTCAGAAATGGTCTCGGCGCTACCAATCATTTTGAATCCTGTGCATTTATTCGGTCAAGGAGCGGTTTGAAATCTCCTGACATTCAGTATCACTTCTTGCCCGCCGCAATGCGTTATGATGGCACGCCATCCATTGCAGGGCATGGATTCCAAGTGCACGTAGGTCCAAACAAGCCCAAGAGTCGTGGGCGCGTGAGAATAACGACAGCAGATGCGACAGCGGCACCGAGTATTCTATTTAACTACTATCAACATGAAGAAGACATTAAAGCTTGGCGACAATGTATTCGCCTGACTCGGGAAATAATGCAGCAGCCAGCTATGGACAGCTATCGCGGCGAGGAGATTCAACCGGGACTCAAGGTGAGCAGTGACGCAGAGATAGACGCGTGGGTCAAACAGAATGCCGAAAGCGCGTATCACACAGCCGGCACTTGCAAAATGGGTGATGCTGATGATCCGCTTGCTGTTGTCGACACGGACTGCTGCGTACATGGACTGAATAATTTGAGAGTGGTCGATGCCTCGGTTTTTCCGACGCTGCCCAATGGCAATATCAATGCACCTGTAATCATGGTGGCAGAAAAAATTGCAGATATAATTCTGGGTGCTTCTCCGCTGTCTGCTGCTGAAGTCGCCATCAGCGTGCCCAAGGATTGGCAAAGCCGGCAGCGAGAAGGAATCCCCGTAAGGAACTACGAGTAAGCGTCAACCGGATCGGAGTACTTTGATCCCCTTCGACAAGCTCTGTAATCTCCACATTTATAAGTGGAGCTACAGGTATAACTCGGCTGGTTATCGACAAATTAACTGCTGCTGGCAGTATTATTGCTGTGCATGGGGCAAGCGGCTACAATCCCAACCAGTTTCGCCAAATCAAGGAGAAGTAAACATCTCCTGTGTCCTTAGCTCAGTGGCGCTGACGCACACGCTGCAGGAATTCATCCAGTTTGCCTTCCAGTTGCAGCCCGCGGTAAAAGGGATAGGAATCGCAGTCATATTCCATGATTGTCCTTTCCGGGGTTTTTCGCCACTGTCTGAATCTTACGATGGGCCTTTTGTAATTTTCCGGGTCATGAAGAGTTAACAGACTGCGAAGGTTTTGACCGTCTTCACTAAGGACTATACGTTCTACAATCTTGGCGTTACCCGACACGGGTTGTCCCGCCTGGTCGACAAAATTCGGTTTCAGCAGAGAAGTCTCGACCACGAGGTTACTGCCTTCCCAGTGGCCAGTGGAATACCCCATGGCAGAAGTAGGAAAATTTTCGGGAATATCTCGACCATCCATGTAAATTCGCCGAACCTCACGAAAACTTTCATAGAGAATAGTCACCTGTCGGTCGTTCTGTATGATTTCCATAGGATAGGGCCAGCCTGAAATCCGTACCAGGCCAGGGGAATTACAACGCAGACCAGGGTCATCTAGATAAGTATAGTCGTCGACTGCAGCCTGTGCAGAGTCTGTGTAGTCTAGAAACACTTTTTCCATGCCAGCAGAAATTCGCGACCAAATTCCACTGATATCCACGGGTGCTGCAGGCAATGCCGTTTGCGCTCCAAATCGTTCAGCCACCCAGGTACCGGTGGAGCCCAACTCCTCATCCACTAGTGTTCCCGACAAGGAGTCAACGTTTAGAGTGCCGGTGAAATGACGGCTGAGGAGCCTCCCGCCGCCATTACGGTAATCAACGTCCATTTCTAGCCGGTTGCCTTCCATAACGAAATCGGCTGGCCCACCGTCCACGAAGGCATGTAGTTCGCCTTCCCTTCGCTCGAAGCTAATCACTCCCAAACGTTCTGCTACATGATTTATCGTCAGGTACCATTCACCTTCTAACTGGGCCAAACAGTTGGTTGCTAGGGGAAGCGCTATTAGGAAACCCAATAAACTCAATTTACTCTGTTTTATCAATTTCGTTCTCCGGTTGAATTTAGGGGAAGGGACCCGCTTCGTTCTCCACCCGGGGTTGAATAATTGTGCCATCCTCCAAAGTTATCGTAACAATCCACAATTTGTTGCTATTTCCCAGCCCTAGGTTGCCTTCAATAATGATTCGATCACCTACCTTTATGCTGTCCCGGTTCCAACCTCGACGGAGCAGGGTTTGGGGGGGGAAAGTTTGGGCGTTCCATATCTGCTCTTCGCCGTCTTCATTTTTGACTGCGAAAAATACGTGAGCATGAGGATTAACGTAGTGCACCTCGACAACCTTTCCTTCTCTGGTGCCGAAGAGTTCATAGGAAAATTCTGCAGCAAAACTGTGATGGGCTGCGACACTAGCTGCAAAAGTAATGAGACCGGTCATCGTCAGGCAGTGAATAAGTACCCTCATTTTCTTTCCTCATCGACTTAAACTTATCTGGAACCATACTACAACAATTGGATCTGTGACCACTAAAATTGCAACAATCCAGAGTCTTCCATCCGCGGGTATACCCAAAGCCCACCGTCTGTGGGTCCAGTGACTGACACGCGCACTGGATCTGTGATCAGATGAGTTCGTTGTTTTTACTTTGACATAGAATTTTGAACAGCCTCTTTAAACGTGAAATCTAACTTTATAATGAACCTGTTTCCGTTCTACAAGCCGTTCTGTACATGGAAGCTTCATTATAAATACCGCTATCCGATTTATAGTCTTCCCAGTCACTGATTAGAGTGGCTAAGGTATTTGTCATTGCTGCGACCAGGCTCGAATCAAAGAAATCAACCGGGCAATACGCAGTATTATTGCGCACGAGAGGCACATCAGCTTCAAACTTGGTATCAGAACTCTGGCCTAATATTTGCCCCGCCGCAACGCTATCACCCACGCTGACCGTGACCCCGCTAACATGGTCGTATGTCAAGCGGTAGGAAGGAGCGTTGCTGGGGCTGATTCTAATTTCACTATCAGGGTGATTGCTATTTAACTCGACAACACTGACAGTGCCATCGGTCATCGACAACAGATCCGTTCCCCGGGGAAGGTTGAAGGTGAAGTGGGGCAGGTAAACGCCTTCCGGGCCTGTACCAAAATCGATCAGGAGGCCGTTGAATTCCAGGAAAATTTTGGAAGTAGAGCCTAATTCAGGGTAGGAAAAATCAATACTACCCGCCTTATTGGTAGCGGGATCAAATGGAGCAATGCCGACGGGCAGAGATTTCAAGATTGGTGTGGCATCTCCATATGTCAGTTCAAAAATCAACAAATTTGCATCAACCAGGACCATCTCAACCCGGTAGACAACATCGCCAACTGCGATGGCTGGTATCAGCAAGTTACCGTTATCATAGTAGGTCGAATGGCTGACCTCATTAGCGGCAGTTGTTGTAACTACCGAATCAGACTCAACTATAAATCTGTATGGATTGCTTGATGGCACAATGGCGAGATCTACTGCATAGCTCAAACCGTCAACATCAACAGCCGGAATATGCAGGACTCCGGTAGAGTCAGAGTAGGTTGCTAGCTCAACGGCCTGTGCCACTGTCACCGGCAGCACTGCAAGCATCAATAAAAGTTGTAATAGCAATTTCTGCATACACTTGTCCCCACAGTCCTCACCATTCTACCTCACAGCATCGTGAAAAGATTTCGATTCCTGGACGTCGCTTGCGCCCACCATAATATGAATGAATACTCCAGCTTCCTCATTCGTTAAAAAAAGAGAGCCAAGAGTAACAACTAATGGCAAAATAGGGAGGATTGAATCTGCACCAAACCAAACTAAGGACACCCTTTTGCCCACAAGAGCTTCTAGCCTGTTCGTTCTGTTACTTGCTCTCTTTGGATCTGTTCCAAGCAATGCCCAGTCCATCAATCTGGGCCGTGGTGAGTTGCCGCTCACGGTGCCGGATAATTATGATGCCAACATAGCTACACCATTGATTGTGCTCTTACATGGTTTTGGTAGTAATGGTCCGGTGCAGGATGCGTATCTCGGGTTTAGTGTGGTCGCCAACGCCAATGGCTTCCTGCTGATCTCGCCGACAGGCAAGCACAACCCCATGGGCACCAGCTTTTGGAATGCAACACCGGCTTGTTGCGATTACTATGCCAGTGGTGTCGATGATATCGGCTACATCATAGGGCTTATCGATGCCATCAAGGCGAACTACAATGTAGACGAGCGCCGTGTCTATCTGGTTGGCCACTCCAATGGCGGCTTCATGTCCTATCAAGTGGCCTATAGTCATCCATCCACTATAGCCGCCATCGTAAGTCTTGCCGGTGCCAGTCACAACGAAGCACGGACTGCACCTGTGAGCCCTGTTCATGTCCTGCAAATTCATGGTGACAACGATGGAACGATCCTATACGGCGGCGGCTACTTGTTGGGAAGTCCATATCCCGGAGGGCTAACGAGCGTGGTTACCTGGGCTGGCTATAACGGTTGCAGTACTGGAAGCAGGCAGGGTCCAAGCCGGGACCTGGTTGCCAATCTCGGCGGTAATGAGACTTCCAGCCGGATATTCGACAGCGACTGCAAGACCGGGGGCTCGGCCGAGTTGTGGACCATGGTCGATGGCGTTCATGTGCCGGATGTCTCCGCCACTTTCGCCCAGCAGGTGGTAGACTGGCTCTATGCCCACACCAAGTCGGAATGGCCCGCGCCCTATAACGGGGTGACTCCAGATCCATCATTTGCATTGGAATATAACAACATCGCCAGTTTTCATATTGCCGATGAGACTATCTATGCCTGCCTTCGAATTTATTCAGGCGGAGTGCCCGGCTCTATCGGTGGTATCAGTGAGTATGATATCGGTTTCGGCATTGTCTCTGTAGAACAGGGCATACTCCGGGTTAGCAATTCACGCCCATTTAATACCGGTAAAGCGCGGAATGAGAATAACGAGCTGCCTACCTGCAGCGGGATCTTCGAAACCACCACCAATACCTATACGGATATTATTCAAGCAGGCGCCCAGATATTGCGTGTGAGCTTCGGGCTTACTGACGCTGCTAATTTGGAATTTACGCTGCTGAGCGTTACTGAATTATTCAAGCAGTAACTGGACTGATCTCATTTCTTTAAGCCTGCACAACTGGATTTTTCACGCAACCATTGAACTGACACTGTTTACAAGCGCAAGTCCTTTCTCCACAGGAGGTAGCTAATCAAGGAACCCAAATTGTGTCTTTGATATTCATCATCGTCGAAACCCTCATACTGCCCCTGCAGATCATTGGACTGATTGTCTGTACTTGCCGAATTCGCCGAATATCGATTCCACAGAAAATAACCGGTGCGGTGAACGAACCCTACGGAGACACCTGGTACTGCCTAGCGGATCTTTCGATTCAGCCAGTTGATGATCACCCGGTTAACTTCTTCAGGTTTTTCCTGCTGGGTCCAGTGACCGCTGTCCATCACCGTGTACTTTTCTAGATCGCTGATAAAGTCTTCCATGCCGTCGGCGGAAGAAGGTGGCAGGATGACGTCATTCTCGGCGCCAATGTAAAGGCTCGGCACCTCGATACGAGTGGAGGCATTGGCCATGATCGGGCCTATTTTTGAAATAGCCCGGTACCAGTTGAGTCCCTTGGCGAAACCCGTGGTTTCATAGGTCGCGGTGAAATAATTCATCACCTCATCAGACATAAATGGCTCACCAGGTGGATCATCCCGTTGAATCATTGCCAGCAGATTCATCTGCCGCTCATCTGAATCTTCCGGCATCTGGGAAAATGCATCTTTATCCCAAATACCGCCACGACTGAGGATAAAATCGAAGGTCTTGCGTACATCGACTTCCAGTATCGCTTCCGCCTGACCGGGGGGCAGAAAGGTCAGGACATAATAGTTTGGGGTCTGAATAATGAGTGAAGGCTCGGAGTTCTCCACCGGCGGCAAGTCGCCGGGCCGGCCCGCCGCCGTATTTAATCCGATAATTCCGGAACAGCGATCGGGATGCAGCCTCGCCATCGCCCACACCACCGCACCACCCCAGTCATGACCACAAAACACCGCCTTGTCGATGCCCTTCGCATCCAGCAAGCCGGCCAGGTCATCACAGAAGATTTGCATGTCATATTGCGACAGGTCTACCGGCCCGCCAGTCATGCCAAAACCGCGCTGATCCGGCGCGATAGCATGATAACCAGCCGCACTTACCGCCTCGATCTGGCTGCGCCAACTGAAGGCCAGTTCTGGCCAGCCATGACAAAACACGATAGCCGGACCATCCCCCTTCTCGTAGACGGCCATATCAATACCATTGGTCTCTACAAATGTCGGCGCAGGCATCATCGGCGCAGGCATGACACCATTGCCTTGCGCGGCGAATGAGGATGTAGGCAGGGTTACGATTCCTATCCCAGTGGCGGCGGTTGTCTTCAGGAAGGTTCTGCGACTAACAGGCATATTGAGATTCCTATAGTTATCGATAATGGATGCTGAAGTGTACCCTAACAGCAAATGGAAAAACCCAGACAAAGCGGACCACCAAAACCAGTTTTAATCGAGAATACAAGCGATTACGAAACTCGCGTTGCCAGATTAGGCCAACAACCCAGCGATGGCACCGGTCATGCATGTAGCGAGAGTACCCGAGATCAGGGATTTCGGTGCCAGCAAGACGATCTCCTGGGCTCGCTGCGGACACATGCCACTTATGCCGGCGATCATGATGCCGAGACTGGCGAAGTTGGCAAAGCCGCACAGCGCATAGGTCATGATGATGAAAGACCTGGGAGATAAGCTTCCCGCCGGCACATCGGCCAGAGCGAGAAAGGCGACCAGTTCATTCAAGACGGTTTTGATTCCCATGAGACTGCCGGCAAATTGGGCTTCCTCCCAGGGGATTCCCATGAGCCAGACCAGGGGTGAAAACAGGAAGCCTAATATTCCTTGCAGAGTCAGTGAATCTTCGCCGGGAAAAGGAAGCAGGGAAAGCATGCTGTTGAACAATGCAACCAGGGCAACCAATATGAGCAACATGGCACCTACATTCACCATCAGTTTGAGCCCATCGCTGGTGCCTTTGGTGATAGCGTCCATCAGAGAATGATAATGTGTGCTCAATTCGATTTTTTGATCAGTCGCTTCTTCATTCGCCGGTACCATTATTAAGGCCAGCATGATGGCAGCCGGCGCGCTAATCACCGAAGCAGTGAGTATGTGCCCCAAGGCATTGTCGATGACGTCCGCCAATATCACCGAATAAAATACCATTACCGAGCCGGCAATAGTTGCCATACCGCAGGACATGACAATAAACAATTCACTGCGATTCAGTTGTTTTATGTAGGGTCGAATCAAGGCTGGTGATTCGACCATGCCAATAAAAATATTCGCTGCGGCCCCCAAACCCACGGCACCGCTGACACCCATGCTGCGCTGCAATACAAAGGAAAAACCCCTGACGATGAGAGGAAGTATTCGGCAGTGCCATAAAATGGCGGACAGCACGGTGAAAAACAGAATCAGCGGCAGCACACGAAAGGCCAGGATGAGCGTGGCGCCAGGTTCGTCAATGGAATAGGGGTAGGCGACATTGGCTGGGCCACCGCCGAGATAGCCAAATACAAACAGGGTGCCGGCTTCGGTGGCCGCAGCAATAGCAGAGACACCCTGATTGATAGCGGTCAGAGCTCGCTGCACCATTTCCACCCGAAAAACGATAAAGGCGATGAGGAACTGAAGCCCGAGGCCCACCGCCAACAATTTCCAGTGCGGCAGCCGCCGGTCTTCGCTACAGCCAACGGCGATTGCAATGAAGACAGATAGTCCCAGTAAGGCTTGCAGGTAGGTCAATTGTTTTTATTCCGCTAGCTTTTTGTTAGTGCAGCAGATCAAATAGTTTCACGTTCCTCTATGCTAGCGCAAGCCGGGCCTAGCGAAATAAAAAGGTCCATGGAAGATGTCACGCCGTTAGCCGCACGAGAAAATGCAGGTGAATGGGGCAGATTTTGATCCTTTCTTACTCCGCCGGAATACCTGCCAGACTCACGAATACACCACAAAACGCTTCTCATACCGGACCTTTAAGGTAATAATGCGCGCCGCTGGCATTAGCCAATTCATGAGCAAAAACACCCTGGTGCCGGTTCTATTACCTTATACTCCGAGTCGACTGATGTAATTGTCAGAGTGTAACTTCGAATTCAGTCCAGACTCAGTAATAACAGATTCCGAGGTGAATTAGTGAATCACTGCAAGACGCTGCACAAACTCAAGTTGTACCTTAATTGCTTCGTGGCGATGGCTACGGCTCGCCCCGCCGAAGCGACGACAATTGTCAATTTCAGCACAGCGATGGGCAATTTTTCCCTGGAGTTGTTTGATGATGTCGCCCCAGGAACCGTAGCCAACTTCCTTAATTACGTGGACTCTGGCCGCTATGACAACGTTGTAATACACCGATCTATACTGGGCTTTGTAATTCAGGGCGGCTTGCTAAGCATCGATGACCAACAAAATACAGTCTCCCGAATTGTTACCGACCCCAACATCGTGAATGAATTCAGCATCTCCAACACTCGCGGCACCATCGCCATGGCCAGGGTCGGCGGACAAGTCAACAGTGCTAGCAGTCAGTGGTTTATCAATGCAGGCAACAACAGTTCGCTCGATAGCGTCGATGGTGGTTTTACCGTATTTGGTCGGGTGCTGGACGATGGCATGGACGTGGTAGATGCTATCAATGCCCTGTTTACAACTACCGTTTTTTTTACCGTCGCTGGCAATTTGGCAGATTTTCCCCTGCTCAACTACTCCGGTGGCAATCTGACCCTCGCCAACCTGATCGATGCTAGCATCTCGCGGGAGGAAGATCTCAACAGTGCGCCCAATGTCTTCGACGAGTCGACAAGCCTGCTGAATATACAGGTAGATGCCGGTGCTGTTGGCCTGGCGGCGGTATCCCTCTTCATAGTTTCCTCTGCGCCAGATACCGTTATCCAGGTCATTCCAGAGAGCGTGGAATCACTGTCGGCCAGCGTGGAGAAGATGGCCACCTTCGATGACAGCAGCGGTCGCCTGTTGATTCCGGAGTTGGTCATCGCCGGTGCGGTGGCGTTTCGAGACGTGGTTTTTATATTAAGCGATGTCGAGCAGCTGCAATTTACCCTGGAATCTTTCCAGCAATAGCGACCCGGTACGACCCACGTCTTATTGACAAGGTTGGCAATAAGGCGTATCAATTCACTGCTGCCTGATGCACCCAATCAGGAGTAAATCCTGGCAACGATTTTTTGAAAAAACATAGTCTATCGGCAACAAATTAAAATGGGGTTCAAGAGTCATGGTTAAATTATCAAGAATTGTTTTCATCGCACTGTTGTCACTGAGCTTTTCTACCTGCAACCTGTTTGCGCCCCAAACCGTGTGGATTGATGTAAGAACTCCGGAGGAATATCAACAAGACCACATTGCCGACACACCGAATTTGCCTCACACCGAGATCGCCACCCAGATCGCCGATCTAAGCCTGAGAAAATCCACCCCGATCAAATTGTATTGCCGTAGTGGCGTACGCGCGGGCCTTGCCCTGATCGAGCTGGAGGCTCTGGGTTATACCAATGTGGAAAATGTCGGCGGTATCGCCGATGCCAGGGAAAGGCTGGCGGAGTAAGCTCAAGCGTCCGATCTAAAATCTAGCACCCGAGTCACTACTTCTTCGGTGTCTATTAGCCTTTCCTTGCTGAGCGTGTCGACTAATACAATTTCGCTCACATTAGGACCGCAGGCGCGCCAACGCCTGATGAATCTGACATTATTGCTGCCTGCAAACACCGTGCAGGTACGCACTTCCAGTACCGCCGAGGATGAACTTTGAGGTCGATAATGAAAGCCTTCATTTGTGTAATCGGTTTGATGCTGCAGGTCGAAATAGCGTTAGCGGCTACGGCCGATGCAACTGTCAGCAACATCTTCCTGGTGACGCTGGATGGACTGCGCTGGCAGGAAGTATTCCGAGGCCTGGATCAATCCCTGGCCGCCAACGGCGACTACGCCGAACGCTCGGAGACTATCATAGCCCTTTACGGCGGCCCCAACGCGGAGGATAGTGCAGAAGCGTTAATGCCTTTCCTCCACAACACGGTATTTCGCGAGGGCACGATGGTTGGAAATCGGGACAGGAACTCCTGCGCTCGAGTCAGTAATTCCTGGTACTTTTCCTACCCCGGTTACAATGAAATTCTGACCGGTGTGGTGGATGAATCCATCGACTCAAATGCGAAGATACCGAATGCTAATAAAACATTTCTGGAGCTGTTGAATGACACCGAGGACTATCGCGACAGGGTGGCTGCCTTCGGCTCCTGGGATGTATTTCCATATATATTCAATGTTCAGCGCAGCGGTCTGCATTTGAATGCAGCCCAGAACGCCGATCCGGCTGAGAATGCGTTCGAAGTTTTTCTCAATCGCTTGCAGGACGATATACCGAGCCCCTGGGGCAACGTCAGGCTGGACGCATTTACTCATCACTACGCCCTGTCTCATATCAGGAATCACCATCCTCGTATTGTCTACATCGGCTACGGCGAGACCGACGATTTTGCCCACGATGGACAGTACGACCAATACGTGATGGCGGCGAATCGCAACGACCGATTTATCGAGGAACTATGGGAGTTAATCGAGGGTGATGACTTTTACAAGGGCAACACCGTCCTCTTCGTCACCGTCGATCATGGCCGCGGCGAAGAGCCGGAAGAAACCTGGAGGCACCATGCCAGCAAGCAATCTGTAAGCCGGAGTATGCAGTCTCTGGCGCGCTACGAAGAAGGCATCGTCGGCTCGGACGCGGTGTGGATGGCGGCTATCGGCCCCGGGGTCCCAGCCAGCGGTCTTGTCGGCACCGGCGACGGATGTCTTACCTCCAATAGAATTGCCGCGACCTTGTTGAAGCTACTGGGTGAGGACTACAGGCTTTTCGATCCCGACATGGGCGCGCCGATGCCGGAATTTTTGCAGTAAACCCGAGCTAGGGCAGCTCTGAATCTGTGAAACGGCCTAACGCGCAGACGCCTAGTCCAACCCCAGCAGCATCGCGGGATTTCGTCGAGCCATTACGTTGATCTGGGACTGGTTTATGCCAGCGTCCTGCAGAGCCAGGATGAAAGCGGCCATGCCGGTGCCATGGTCCGGGTTGCCAGCCTGGCCAAAATCCGATGAGATCAGGAAATGCTCGGCGCCTAGATTGGTAATTGCAGCGACGTATGCGTCGATGGTAACCGCACCGGTATAGGCGGCTAGCCAATCGAGTTCCATGATGACGCCTGCCGCCGCCATCCGCTGCATCTGCTGCGGCGTCGCATCCTGACCGAAGACATGGGTTACCAGGATTCGGCTTACGCCCAAATTTTGCGCGATCGGTATTAGCAATAACACTTCTTGTGGTGACGAATGCCCCATCGCCAGCACCAGTTCGTGCTCGGCAATCAGGGAAAATACTTCGAGCAGTGCCGGCACCGGCGTGCCATTTTCCATGATTCTGACGAATGGGTCACCCTGCCCTGCCCTGGTGACATAAAATTCCGCATCGAAGGTGGGTAACCAGACGACTCTGCCGCGACCGCCGTCGAAGGCCACCATCTGCCGAACTGCCTCCGGATTAATACCGCCCACGGCACGGTTCAATGCCACCGCACCGAAGATTTCCAGCCCGTCAACCAGGGTCATCGCCAGCGCCGCTCGATCTGCGGTCATGGTGAAGTGGTTCTTCAAGACGATGCCGCGCAGGCCGGCTTGTTCGGCCAATCGAGCTGCTTCGAAATCGTTAAAGGCGCGGGGCCGGGAATCCGGGCCAGCATGGGCATGAAAGTCGATGACACCGGTGAGATCGACGGATGACTGTTGCGCCGTGGCGACGGAGCCGGACAAGACCAGCATCAACGTGTAGCTGAGTGGCACCGCTACAAATAGATTTCGGATAAATATCAGACGCACTTATGCACCCTCCTAAAATTGATTTCACAAACCCTGCTAGCGGCCGACATATGGATATTCAGGTCCTTGCGATGTGAGGATTCTAGTGGATTAATCGCGTCTTGCTATAAGCAGAATACCAGCCAAACCAGAACGCCCGATGGGCGGGCAAGCGTAGCAATTCTTGCCCGTGCTCGCCGACTAATCGAGATTCACTGAGCTGCCATAGCTGCCCCTGCTCATCGGCGAGGGTGTCATCGCCATCGAAATCTACGAACTGGGTAGAATCTGCTGCGAAGACTCGACTCGCGCCGCTGTTGTCGGTGACAACGACAAATCTCACCGCAGCGATTTCTGCTTGCAATAACTGATGGTCCGATAAGTACGCGGTTGCGATTGCCAGGGGCTGATCCGGGTACTCAGGCAGGATGATCGCCAGCACTTCATCCTTGTTTTTCAGGCGCGTATCGAGATCCGGGACATTGAACATCAGTTCGTCCGTGGCAAAATAATCTCTATAGGCAACCCCTTCACCGTAGTCTCTCTGGTAACCGGTATCGAGCGAGAGCACGGTCGTGTCAGGGTGGCGTCGGCGCCACTCCCCCCAGCTTGTGGTGACGACGCTGCGGCGTTTTAGCTGGATGTTTTTTCCTACTAGAGGCCCGATAACCGGTTTGCCCCAAAGGGTATTCCAGAGCGATTGGGTGGTCCGGTCATACATCAGCTTGTTGGACCGATAGAGGAAGCCGCTGGTACCCATTTGATAGTTAACACTGCCGACCTGGGTTTCATAAATTATCATCGAGCCGCATAGTGTGCAGTACACACCGATGACCGGAATCTGCGCAATGTTATCGACGAACATCTCGTGCCAGGCCAGTATGCGTTTCGGATAAGCGCGGGCGTCGCCATCGATCTCGATACCAAAAACAATATTTCCGTCGTCAAGGTAGTCGGCTTCCGTAGCGGCTACCATCGCGGGGGAGCGCAGAGGCGGAATGCCATCTTGAAGTACACCACCCCAGCGGACTTCGTCCAGTCTTATGCTGGTGTTTCGATCGGCGCTAAAATAGGCCCGAAACCTGGGATCTATGGTGGCGAATAATCTGGCTTTGAAGGCGGCATATTCCGGTGCCATTTCATATTGTTGATGCCACAACCAGCCATACCAGAGTTGTATATCGAAATCGAATGACTGGACGGTGTTGGCTCGCAACAGCTCAAATATCTGGATTACCCTGCGTCGATTCCGAGTCAGGGAAATAGTCTCCAATAGGGGCGCGACATAGCTCATCTGCCAGAAGGCTGACAGTTCATCCAGCGCCGCTGCACTGGTGCTCTCGTCAGCGGAGATCACCTCCACGAGTCGGGGTACAAATCTCTCGTCGAGCGGTCCAACTGTCTGAGCGCAACTGTCTGTGACCGCAAACAGTGACAACAACAGAAATCCTGCCAGGTATTTTCGCAAGCGAAAGCCGACACGGCAAAGCTGCGTTTCTAATGGGGACTTTGCACTTGAGTTGACGCAGAGAAAGGATGACAACTGTGACTCCCGATAGAGAAAATTAAATCTGATTGCAGCTGCAAACATGGACGGCCTGGCCCTCTCTATTACAGCGTATGCCCCTGCCACTAGCCGATGGAGTCACCCATTCAGCACGGCATACTCGAATCGGAGGATTAACCGCCACTGTCGTTGAGCCATAACATAGCGCCATAATAGTGTCATGATATCCCCATCACAGCCACCCGTTAAGTCCGCGTGCGAATTTCCAATCAAACCCGGATTCCGCTGTCGAAATACGCTGCTTTTGAGGGTAATCTTCAGTATCTGCCAGCAGCGCAGTATCCCCGGCCCGGATGAAGACCGAAAAATGCGTGTTTCCCTTCCCGGCACTAATTGAGGAGGTATTTAATGAAAGCTCTACATACCGCAGTGTTTATACTCTCGGCGATCAACCTCGGTTCAGCGGCGCAGGAACCGGGCGCTCCCCCGGCTATTTACAAGCCCGCTGCCGACATCATATCTGGGCTGGAAAATGCTGCGGCTTCATCGGCTTCTGCCGGCGGCTGGTCGGTCAGTATCTCCCCGGGGGTAACAGTGCGACGGCGCAGCAGCGCAGTCGGGCAATATGCAGTCATGCATCCCTGGAGCATCGAGGTCTATCGAATCCTTGAGGGCAGCGGCACCCTGGTGACAGGTGGACTGCTGGTGTTGCCCCTGGCCGAGTCGAACAATCCAAACATCATCAGGAGCCAGAACGGAATCGATGGTGGCCTGGCCAGGCAGGTGAGCGCGGGCGACATCCTGGTGCTACAACCCGGCACCCCCCACTGGTTTAGTTCAATCGACGGAGAATCCATCACCTACATGGAGACCCGGATTCGGATAACCACGCATCCGGTTCAATATCAGTAGCGTGACCGGCAGTTGCAATGAGTTTGGATTTTAGTTGAGCCCAGCCAATAGCTGCAAGCAAGACTCTGAGCCCAATCAGTCCTTGATGCAGCCCGTGGCAATGGCACTGCGGCGGCTGTCGCAGATCATGGCCACTACCTCTGCCCTTCTTTTCCTGGTTGCACTACTGCATAGTGTGAGTCTATCCTAGACCCGTACTCATCCCTACCAGGCGAGATATCAGCATGCGTTTTCCAGCCATAGTTTCTCTGTTCCCAATTATTCTTCTGCTCTCAGCCTGTGGCGCTGAGACCGAGAACTCCACAGCACCGCAGCAAGTAGTCTTAAGGGAGAATTCAGAGCCCCTGTCGATTCCTGAATACGCCATAGAAGAGTTTATGGGAAGTACGGCTTATAGTGGCGCCAGTTTTTCCAGCGACTCCTCGAGAATACTGGTTAGTAACAACAGCACCGGCATATACAATGTCTATGCCCTGGCAGTCGATGGCAGCGGCGAAACACAGCTAACCCATTCCACCGGCAATGCCACCCTGGCGATATCCTATTTTGCCGATGACGACCGGTTTCTGTTTACGGCGGATCAAGGTGGCAACGAGCTCAACCACCTGTATGTGCAAGAGCGCGACGGAACCATAGTCGATCTCACTCCTGGTGAAAACCTCAAGGCCAGTTTTGGCGGTTGGGCCGGTGATTATGAATCATTCTATGTGCAGTCCAATCAACGTGACCCGCGCTACTTCGATGTTTATGAATATGACTTATCGTCGGGCTATCCCCGGCGCATGGTGTTTCAGAATGACGACGGCATGTTCCCGGCGAATATTTCTGCCGATGGTCGCTACATCGCCTTAATGGCGTTAAGCACGGCCAATGACAATGATATTTTTGTGGAAGAGATAAGCAGCGGAGAGAGAATCCATATCACGCCACACAGCGGCGATGTCAGTTCTTCACCCAGTGATTTCTCACCCGATAGTCGTTACCTGTACTACACATCCGATGCCGGCGGAGAATTTCGGCGCCTGTTACGTCATGATCTTCTGAGCGGAGAACAGGAAGAAGTCCTTAGCTTCGACTGGGACATCATGTATGGCAGTTTCTCACGGGAAGGTATGTATTTTGTCGTCGGCGTCAATGTCGATGCACGCACAGAATTGCGGCTCTACGATGCCACCACAATGGAGCGCGTGGAAGCGCCGGAAGTAGCGGGCGCAAACGTTTCTTCGGTAAGGTTTTCCGAGGGCGATTCCCAGATAGCCATGTACGCCAGTGGCAGCCGATTCCCCAGGGATCTCTTCGTGCACACCATGGGTAGCACCGATGAACCGAGACGCCTGACCCGAAGTCTCAACGCCAACATCGATGCAGAGCATCTGGCGGAGGCCCAGGTGGTTCGCTTCGAATCCTACGACGGCCTCGAAATACCGGGCATTCTCTACGCCCCGCTGCAGGCATCTGCAGATAATCTGGCACCGGCATTGGTATGGGTTCACGGTGGACCCGGTGGACAGTCGCGGGCGGGTTATAATGATCTCATACAATACCTGGTCAACCACGGCCACGTGGTGTATGCGATTAACAATCGCGGCAGCTCCGGTTATGGAAAGAGTTTTTACGCCATGGACGACCGTCGCCACGGCGAGGCCGATCTTGGAGACGTGGTGGCAAGCAAACAGATGCTGATCGATACCGGTATTGTCGATCCGGATCGAATCGGCATAATCGGTGGTAGCTATGGCGGTTACATGGTGGTGGCCGCATTGGCATTCGCGCCGGAGGTATTCGAGGTCGGTGTAGATATCTTCGGGGTCACGAACTGGGTACGCACACTCGAAAGCATCCCGCCCTGGTGGGAAGCCCAGAAGGAAGCCTTGTACTCGGAGATGGGTGATCCAGCCACGGACCGGGAACGATTGCAGCGAATTTCGCCGTTGTTTCACGCGGAAAATATCGTCAAGCCAATGATCGTGCTGCAGGGGGCGAATGATCCGCGGGTGCTACAGATCGAATCTGACGAGATGGTGGCAGCAGTTCGACGCAACGATGTGCACGTCGATTATCATGTCTATCCTGATGAAGGCCACGGCTTTCGCAACAAGCAAAATCAGATTCACGGCTACAAGGCAATATTGGAGTTCGTGAACCGCTATTTGTAAACGAAATTAAAATAATTGGCAGTCAACACCGGCGCCACAGCTAAGTCGACGAAACTTTTAGTGCTCCGTGCAGTGGCTGCCATGTCACCGGCTGTGCCCTGCTAATTCTCCGTGGGCAGGAATGAATAGCGTTCTGAATACTCCAGCATCTGCGCCATAAAATCCTGGGGATATTGCACCGAGACATCGACGATGGCGCCATCTTCCTCGGTGGCGACGATGCGAGGATTAACAAAGCCGGAGTATGGCGCCACATTTAGCTCTGCGTAACGCTGCAAGACTTCTGCATGTAATTCGCTATCCACCTGGGTGCCATAGTTTTCCACCAGATCCCTGGCCGCTTCAAAATCTCCTTCCGATTTGATGCGCTGAATTTCCCGTAATAGTTGGCCGAAAATAACCCGTAACTTCTCGTAGTCATTGACAACGAAATAGGTCTTGCCGTCACGCACGACACGTTCGATGACGTTTTCCTCGAGACCCTGTTCGTAGGACCACATCGCTACCAACTGCCGGTTGCGCATGTGTGCTTCCTCTATTAGCTCGCCCGGCTGTATTCGGTACAACTGGGTCATGGCGCCACCGCGGATATAGGAGTCGTATCCGGATCGCCCTACGTCCAGGCTGTCCATGACGCCGATCTCGATCAGCATGGGATCCAGAATATAGTATAGCGCCACCAGATCGGCCCGGCCTTCTTCCAGGGTACTGGCATATTGACGCAAGGTTTCCCTGGTTGTGCCTACCCCTGCGTTGATCTGACCCGAGGCGTGACCGATGACTTCATGCATATCCGTATGCAGATCGCCCGCCTGCTCGCCATGGGTGCGGGTGCGAGTGACTTCTTCTGGGGTGTAGGCAAATTCCTCGAGAGCTTTACTGGGAGAGGCATTGTAGGCGCCTACAATATTGGAAAGACTGACTGACTTCGATCCATGTTGGGCGCGAATCCAGCTGGAATTGGGCAGGTTGATGCCAATAGGAGTAGAGGGCGATGAATCGCCAGACTCCATAACAACTATTATGGCCTTGCCGTCGATTCCAGCCACGTCTGCTTTTTTGTGCTGCCCCATAATTGGAGAATTATCTTCAAACCACTGCGCCCTTGCACCAATAGCGTCAATTCGCAGGGTGGTGGCTTCATCGCGAAATGACACCACGGATTCGAAGGACCCATGGTAACCCAGCGGGTCGCTATACACTTCGATAAAGCCATTGATGACATCAATCACAGAATCAGTGTCTTCAACCCAGGCGATACTATAGGCGTCAAAGTCCTCAAGATCACCGCTGTGATAATACGCAACCAATAATTCCAGTGCCCTTCTTTGTTTATCGTTCTCGGCGACAGTGATGGCTTTTTCTAGCCAATAGGCAATTTGCTCCAGCGCCTGGGAATACATGCCGCCGATTTTCCATACCAGTTCCGTGACTTCGCCATCGACCTTAACCAGCTTCGAGTTGAGCCCGTAAGATACAGGCGTCGCACCAGCCCCGGCCAACTTGCTGGCGTAATAATCAACGACTTCCTGCTCGGTTACTCCCTCGTAAAAATTAACCGCCGAAGTCAGTATCTTGTCGACACCGTCAGCCGTGTTGACTTTCTTCGCGTCCAACGTCGGGTCGAACAGAATAGGAGTTAACTGCGCGATGAGTTGTTCAACGCTCTGACCATCGCGCAGAGGATAATTGGCAAGGCCTGCGGTACCGTTTATCAACTCTGCAAAATAGTCTTCTGTAAACAGTGGCGTGAACTTTGCGCCGGAATAGTGATGGTGGATGCCATTGGCGAACCACATTTGCTTGGCATAGCTTACAAAATGATCGAAAGCTTGGGTGCTCCTGTCGCCAGTATAATGCTTGGTGACTTCTTCGATGGTGCGGCGGACACGCAAATTGTGTTTGTAGTTTTGATCGTAAAAAATATCGCGCCCGGCTAGAGCCGCCTCGGACAGGTAGTACAGCAGCTCTTTCTGCTGCGCGCTGAGGTCTTCGAAGCCAGGTACGCGATAGCGAAGAATGCGGATATCGGCGAAACGATCGACCTCGTAGACGAAGGATTCGTCGGTGGCTGAATCAATTGCTGCGACAGGTTCTGCTGTCGCCTCCGCGGCTTGTTCGCCCGGGGAAATATCGGCGTCTAATTGATTGCCACCGCCTGCAGTACTCTCATTCTGCTCGCCGCAGGTGGTCAGTAGTCCGAGTAGGAAAAGGCAGGCGCTCAAATATTTGAACCTACGCAAGAATTCTGTGTTCATCGTGTTTTGGCCTTTATTTAGTGTGACTTTCACTGAGTTTGAAATATACGACGACAATAAGAGCTAGCGCCCTTGAAGTCCAGCCCTGCTCTGGCCAGCCCCACTATTGCTTTTTCCCGGGGAATCCTCTCCAATGCGAAGCAGGAGGAGAAAATCATGAAAACAACAATAACAAGCTTACTCATACTATCAGGGATGCTGCTGATTTTATGCGCCCCGTTGAGCGCCAACGAAGGCAGTCTGGCATTTGTGGGAGCGCGTATCATCGATGGCACCGCCAACCCCCCTATCGAAGATGGTGTGCTGGTCATCACCGACGGCCGCATTAGATCCGTAGGCCCGAGCAGCGCCGTGACTATTCCCCAGGATGCGCAAGAAATCGACGTCAGTGGCAAGACCATCATGCCTGGGCTGATCAATGCCCATGGCCACGTCGGCGGTACACTTGGCCTCGGGGGCGGGCAATACAACACCGGCAATCTGCTACGCCAGCTTGGACTCTATGCCCGTTATGGCATTACCACGGTCAATAGCTTGGGCGGTGATGAGGAACAGGGATTCGCGCTACGAAACAGCCAGTTTGACAGCGACCTCAACCGCGCACGCATCTTCGTCGCCGGCAGTGTGGTGGTGGGCGACACTGAGGAGGCCATCCGTGACGAGGTAAACCGCAACGCGGACATGGGCGCCAACTTCATCAAGGTGAGGGTAGATGACAACCTTGGAGCCACTCAGAAAATGCCGCAGAATCTGTTCGATGCCCTGGTAGATCAGGCCCACATTCGGCGACTGCCGGTAGCGGTGCATCTTTTTTACCTCGAAGATGCCAAGTACATTCTAAATGCCGGTGCCGACCTGATTGCACACAGTATTCGGGACCTGCCTGTCGATAGCGAGTTTATCAGCCTGATAAAGGACCAGGATGTCTGCTACATCCCGACCTTGACCCGAGAAGTTTCAACCTTCGTATATGAGAGTGAACCGGAATTCTTTTCCGATCCTTATTTTCTCAAGGAAGCCGATGTGGCAGTGCTCGAAGAACTGAAGACGCCAGAGCAACAGTCCCGCATGCGTAGCAGCAGGTCAGCACAGGGGTACAAACTCGCGCTGGAAGTTGCCATGGCCAATATCGGCGCGCTCAACGCCGCCGGGGTTAAAATTGCCATGGGCACGGACACCGGACCGCCGGCGAGATTTCAGGGTTACTTCGAACACATGGAAATGCACATGATGGTAGAGGCTGGCATGAGCCCCCTGGATGCCATTCGCGCATCCACCGGCATCGCCGCGGATTGCATTAATGTGGGAGACGTGGGCACTTTGGAACCGGGCAAATGGGGTGATCTCATCGTATTGGCTGCCAATCCGGCTGAAGATATCGAAAATACCAAGTCAATCGAAAGTGTCTGGATAGCCGGGAATCGCGTTCCGGAATAGAGACCTGCTGGATTGAAAAGAGCGTCGAGTCAAGACAGGCTGTAAACAATTTTGCTAATGGCTAAGTATGCAACTGATCAGAACCACTACCAGGATAAATCAAAATGGTCGACCCCCGTCGGCCAATTCAATAAAATCGGTGGCAATATGCAGAAACTAAAAATCGCTGCCCTTGCTTTTGTCTTTCTCTGGTTTATGTCAGGTGGCATTTATCATTTCATTAATGCCGACTTCTTCCTGAATATCATGCCGCCCTATCTCCCTTTTCATCTGGCAGCAGTCTATGTCAGTGGAGTTTTCGAAATACTCGGCGCCCTGGGTTTGTTGTTCACCCGCAGCAGGCGCCCGGCTGGCATCGGGCTGTTCATCCTCACCATCGCGGTTTCACCGGCCAATATATATATGTGGATGAACCCGGATCTATTCCCGGATATTTCCGAACCCTTGCTTGCCGTACGATTGCTTATCCAGGTGCTGTTATTGGCTTGTATCTGGTGGTCGAGCTTGCCGGCGATGACGTCGATCGAAGCTGCATTGAAGTCTGACTAGATCCAAGGTGACAGAGCAACAGGCCGGTACCCTGACCCTTAGCCATTGCCCATGGTTCTTTTAAACTGGTTTATCCCTGACTCAATTGCGCTGGTAATAATCCTGGCAGACATCCAGAACGACAATCTGATGCGCTGAGAAAAGGACAAACCGCTAATCGTATCCGCGTGTTTCATCCATCCCTGAACGGTTGAGTTACGCTTGAGAATGGAATCGAAGCGACTGGAAATTCTGGCTAGTAAGATGGCGGCAATAAACAGAAAAATAAACCCGGGAATGATGGGCAATACCAGGCCGATTAGCCCCACCACCAGAAAACAGGCGATTAGCGCTATACATATCACCTTGGTTAAAACAGGCATGCGGTAGGAAGCTCTTTTCGAAGCCCTCATTGTCCCAGTCTGCCAATACGATTAATCATTGAACAAGAGAATATGCAGCAACCATGCCATTTTTTATCTTATTGTTTTTATTACAATATTTTACAGATACCGGCCTTGTTTCCCGCCTGAGAATGGCGAAATTCGCCAAAGTTTGATACTGCAAGGCGTTAGGCTGAGCCGCAACCGAATGCTGGATGTCGGCTGCCGGAGCTTAACTCCGACAGCCGACTACCGCGAATCCAGGCTGCATGCCCGCCAGCTAACGGGGCACGAACTTGGTCATTCCCTGAATCGGTCCGACCTCGCCGGCATAGACCACGCCGTTACGGTCGACCGTCACACCCTCGCCCATGGAGCCGACACCACCCATACCCGATGGTCGTGAAGATTCGTGAGCAGGAACGAAATACAAGACCTCGCCGGTGCGGGCATTGCCCACTCGCAGTCCCTTACTCCAGCCCGGGTTGTAGTTGTCATCGGATTCGGAGTCGATGGCATAGAGCATGTCGGTATTGGGATCGATAAACAGGCCGCTGATACGGCTGAACTGATACCAAGTGTCCAGATGTTTACCGTCCTGGCTAAAGATTTGAATACGGGCATTGCCGCGGTCCGCCACGAACAGCCGCCCCTGTGAATCCATTGCCAGGGAGTGTGGAGAACGAAACTGTCCGTCTTCGTATCCAAATTCACCGAAGCTCTTGATAAAGGTCCCGTCCGGCGCAAACATGGAGATACGACTCTTGGAGGTCGGGCCGGCAGCATCTTGAAATTGCGCACCATGGGTATCACCGACGTAGATGGTACCGCTGGGTGCTATCAAAACATCATTCGGCGCGTCGAAATGGGTCGGTGGATCACCGGTTTCGCCGCCGGTGCCCAGGGTCATCAACAACTCACCTTCGGGGCTGAATTTCATTACCGTGTGACCCTTGCCTGCAGCCCAGGGGTTTTCTTCCAGCTCCCTGGCATTGGCGGCACGGGCATCTACTACCCACACATTGCCTTCGCTGTCCACGTCCATGCCATGTGGCCATATAATCAGGCCGGCGCCGAAACTAGTGAGCACATTGCCATCCGGATCCAGCTTGACGATAGGATTGACGTCGGAGGTCGCACAGGAATTCGTGCCACAGCGATCACCGGCCCAAACATTGATGCCATCGATATCGATATTGACCGCGCTCACCGATCCCCAGCTGCGACCATCGGGTAGGGTGCCGAAGTTGCGTTGGGTTTCATAGGGATTGGGTCGACTGTTAATCGGTTCCTGATCGGCATGGGCAGCCGGTTGAATTGCGCCGCGTCGGCCCTGTGCCATTAGCGGTGCCGACAGTATAGACAGCACGATCGCCGCTACGCCTGCTTTAAGGAGAAAATGTGCCCCGGCTGAGGGAGCGCTCTTATAAGTTTTATTCATAATTCACCTCGTAGAACTGCTTTAAAATCCTTGATTGATACGTCTCTGATCTGACAGCTGTCGGAGTACATTCCGATTCGCCGACACACCGGTTCGATCCAGAGTGACCACCACGCGGCGGAACTTGAGAACATGGACTCTCGGGCTAGTATTGTCAAGACGGCTCAGCCCGCGGGGTTTAAGGCCAGATGACTAAATCCAGGCTAGACTCCCGCCACCGGGCTGCGTATGCTCTGCTCCTTGATAAAACCCCATGAGGCCCACATGCGGAGCAGCTTGATCCTTATAATCTTCGCGATCGTCATCCTGATAGCTGGTGTCCTGATCGCCATCAGCCTGGCGCAACCGGTTGCAAACTCCGGTGGCATTCCCCATCCCGACATTTCGGGCATGCAGGCCGGTGGTGATGGCGCCGCTCGACTCGAGTATATTGGTTCTCTGGCTTTTGCCTTTCAGTGTTTGCTGCTCGGCCTGGTCGTCTGCCTCTGTGCACTGGGCGTATCTGCACGGCGTCGAGGCCGCGAGTTCATGATTTACATGGGAAGCTCCCTGGGCTTCATGCTGATCGTATGGTGGCAGATGTATTCCCGTCACCAGGAGTTTCTGGAATCTGGCAGCACCGCCTACTTCATGGGCTTTCCCATTGCGACCGCGTGGCAGGTTTACGGCACCTGGCTCAGCGCCATTCCCCTGATCCTTATCTACAGTATTGGTTTCCGCAAATATATCTACACCCGTGAAGACGAAGAGAAATTCAATCATCTGCTGGCCGAGCGAAAAGTAGTCGAACAAAAGTTATCCGAAAACAAAGCCAGCGAGTCGCAGTAAAGCTGTGGAAGCCTATAGACAGGAAATAATACTGGGCGCCGTCGTCGTCTACATGCTGTTCTGCGTACTGACCGGTCTGTGGGCTATGCAGCGCACCAGGAGCCCCAGTGACTTTTTTATCGCCGGGCGCGGACTCGGCCCTATAGTCATAGCCCTGGCACTATTCTCCAGCACCCTGAGCGGATTTGGATTTGTCGGTGGCCCCGGGTTGGTCTATTCCATCGGCGTCAGCTCTTTCTGGATGGTGGTGATTTCCTCCACCGGCTATGCCGTCGGTTTTTTCCTGGTGGCGAAACGCATTCGTATGATCGCCGAATTGCGGAATTGTATCTCCCTGCCCGATATCGTCGCAGCCCGTTATCGGAGTGAGGCAGTAAGATTTCTGATGGCGGTAACCATCGTCCTCGGCGTCATGGGCTATCTCGCCACCCAAATACTGGCCATGGCAGTGGTGATGCAGGCCATCCTCACCGGCACGGCCATGTTTGCGGACATTAGCCTGGTGGCCTGTGTGATTATTTCATCTGCCGTGCTGATCTTCTATTGCGTCACCGGAGGCATCATCGCCTCGGTTTACACCGATGTAGTGCAGGGCACCATCATGATGATCGCCGGTACCCTGATACTGTTTACCGCCATGTCGGTATTCGATGGTGGCATGGCCGAAGCGACATCCATCATTCTTGCCGATGACTCTGAAGCCATCATGCCTTTCGGGGCAGCAGGCATCATGGCGTCGTTGGGATGGTTCTTCGTCTTCGGCCTGGGCCTGGCCGGGCAACCCCACATCATCACCAAGATGATGATGAACAAAAACATCTCCGATAATCGCAGCATCCTGCCAATGTCGCTGTTCGGCTACATCATGGCTGCTTTGCTGTGGATTTCCATCGGTGTCGTCATACGTGCAGCCGTTATCGACGGCGTCATCGATCCACTGCCATTACCCGACGACGCCGCCTCCGTGTTTCTGTCGGTGTTTGCCAGCCCACTGTTGGCGGGCATCGTCTTCGCTGGCCTGTTTGCAGCGATCATGTCTACGTCCGATGCATTTCTGAATATCGGTACGGCGGCAATTATTCACGACATCCCCAAAGCCATCCGCGGCCATAGCGTAAACAACGAGTTGTTCTGGGCGCGAGTGGTCACCGTGCTGCTGGCTATAGCCGCCGCTAGTTTCGCATTGTATTCCCACTACACAGATGCAACCCTGGTCGCCATTCTCGGTGCCTTCGGCTGGGCTACGTTCTCGGCGTCTATATTCCCGGTAGTCGCTATCGGGCTTAACTGGAAAGGCGCAACTGTGATGGGAGCGGTGACCGCGATCGTTGCCGCCCTGCTCATCAATTTCGTCGTCCAGCTGGCAGGGATCGTGCTGCCCTACGGAATTAGCGGCGGTCTGGTGTCTTTCGTCACCTCTCTGCTGTTGTTTATCGGGGTATCTCTGCTTGGCAAGCCGCCGGAGTTGGATGCTGATATTGAAAGTGTGCTGAACATCTAAGCTGCGACAGGCAGGTTCAGAGTACTCCCTTCGACACCATTAGTTCTTTTACTTCTCTGCCACAAACCCCTTCCAGGATTGCATGTAGGCAACAAACTTGTCCGACAAACCTTCGCTGCGCAAATGTTCTTCGGCTACGGGTATTTGCATCGGTGTAAAATTGGGGTCGCTCTCATACTGCCGTGGAAAATCATGATGTAGAATTGCTGCCCGCCCCAGCATGATCCAGTCCGCACCGGCGGCCAGTGCCAGTTCGGCCTCTGCCGGGGTACGAATCTTGCCGGCGACACCAAGGCGCACATCACCCCGCTCCAACTCGGTAAAGTAAGACATCAGGCTGCGCCCCTGCATGTCTTCTTCTATCGGTTTCTTGAACACGTCCCACAGCGACATGTCGAGAAAGTCGATCTGAGCCTGGTCCAACATCCGCGCTGCCACTGACACGACTTCGGAAAGTTTCATGCCGAAGCGCTCGGGTGACAAGCGTACGCCAAGCATGAAGTCCGGGTGGCACTGCTCGCGCACACCGGCAATAATTTCGAAGAAGATGCGGCTCCTGTTTTCCAGACTGCCACCATACTGGTCTTGCCGCTGGTTAATTTCGCTGCTGAGAAACTGGCAAAGAATATAGCCGTGGGCACCATGAATCTCGACACCGTCGAAGCCGGCTCGCTCCGCGCGCAGAGCCGCGGCGACAAAATCACTGACAAGTTGTTCCACCTCCACGGAGCTCAGAGCCCTGGCGTCGGTTTCCTCATTGTCGCTGGGGCAAACAGGCGTCTCGCCAATCAATTCGGCCGGCGAGCGCATGCCGGCATGGTGCAGCTGGCAAATGGCAATGCTGTTCTCGCTTTTTATCTTGCTGGCGAGACGAGTCAGGCCTTGCAGATGCCGATCGGAAAAAACACCCAGTTGTCCGGGAAATCCCTGCCCAATCGCCTGTACATGGGCAGCGCAGGTCATGGTGAGACCAAAGCCACCTGCCGCGCGCATGGTGAGCCACTTGAATTCTTCATCGGAAAGAACACCATCGACATGACTTTGCAGATTAGTGAGGGGCGCCAACATAAAACGATTTTCCATGTCAGGACCGCGGGTGAAACTCAGGGGTTCAAGCAACTTGCGCATATATCGAAACCAGGTAATTCTCAGGGAGCCAATCGAAAACAGCGGGCAGGGTACTACTTCTTCAAGCTAAACGGAAATATGCGTTCAGCATAAAAGGGTCGGCGATATAGATGGTGGGAACCAGGTGTAGGTGCTACCGGCAATCATTCCATCGATGATCTAGTGGTTTAAGATAGACTCATGTTCGATGGGCACAACGCCTGCCTGCACCGCAGCCAGCACTTCATCCGAGCCATGGGCGTGGGCTGCTAGCTTGATGTCGTAGTGATTGAATTAGATGGATACCATCTGTGGTCGTTTCTCTAGATGATCCGTAATCCCCTCATAAGCCATTGCAAATTCAAGCACCTTCCGGTCTTCGCCAAATCGACCCATGATCTGCATCCCCATAGGACGACCGCTAGCGTCAAAGCCCGCCGGCACATTGACCACGGGTATGCCTGCCAGGGTGCCGCCGATAACCACTTCCATCCAGCGGTGATAGGTGTCCATCTTGCGACCATTAATCTCCTGCGGCCAGTGGATGTCCTTGGGGAAAGGAAATACTTGTGCCGTCGGTAACACCAGGAAATCATATTCATCGAATAGGCGGCTTAGCTCCCGAAACCAACTGGCTCGCACCGAGCCCGCTTGATAGATATCTGCGGCGCTCAGTTTTAGCGAATATTCAATTTCCCAAATATACTCGGGTTTTAGTTGCTCTTTAGTAGCCGGATTATTGTAGAGATCCATGGACCCTGCCCGGGACCAATGCCGAAGATCCATCCATGCCTGCCATAGCGCTGCCATATCGAAATTTGGCATGCACGGCTCCACCACTGCACCGGCACTGGCTACGGTTTCCAGGCTCGATTCGCAGACATCGAGCACGCCAGGCTCGGTGGCCAGGTAGTTGTCATAACTGCCCATCCAGCCCAGCTTGATGCCATTGAGATTCAAGGCGCTGAAATCATCGGTCTCGGGTAAATCGTCCGGCAGGGAAAGTGGTTGGTTTGGAATCGGGCCGACAAGACAGCGCAGCAGACGAATCGCGTCTTCGGTGTTTCTTCCCAGTGGTCCGGAGGTGGAAAGTCGATGGTAAAAAATATCGCCACCTGGCACCCTTCCTGATGTCGGTCTGAAGCCAATGACATTATTGAACGCACCCGGGTTGCGCAATGAGCCCATCATGTCGCTACCATCAGCCACGGGTAACATGTGAGTAGCCAGACCAGAGGCTGCACCGCCACTGCTGCCACCGGCAGTCAGGGCAGGGTTATAGGCACTGCCGGTAGCGCCGAACACAGGATTATAAGACTGGGAACCGAGACCGAATTCTGGCGTGTTGGTCTTGCCGATAAAGATTGCCCCCTGGTTTCTGATACGCGAAACCAGCAGGCTGTCGTTTTCTGCAATGCGGTTGGCATAGATGGGAGAACCGCTGGTGGTGCGCATGCCGGCAACGTTGCTAAGGTCCTTGACGGCGTGGGGCATGCCGTGCATCCAACCCCGGTACTGGTTTCTCGCCAGCGCCTGATCTGCATCCAGGGCATGGGCCAACAAGTCATCGTCATCCACTATGCTCACGATAGCGTTGTAAACAGGATTGTATCGATGAATGCGCTCCAGGTAGGCCTGCATGACTTCGACACAGCTGACTTCGCGTTGTCGTATAGCCGTCGATAGATCGGATGCGCTCAGGCTGGTTAAATCAGCAGGCAGACTGGCTGCAAACAGCTTGGCTTGCCTCTGGGGCAAAATCAACACCGCTCCCAAAGCTATAGTCCCGGCAATGAATTCTCGTCGCTTCATTTACTATGCCCTCTTAAAGTCATTTTTAGGATTTAATAGGGCAGGGGGATTTTGTGTAATCCCTCCGTGCCTATTAAAAGCGTGCCTATTCACGAGCTACTCCGACAACGCGTAAACCACTACCGCCGCACCGGTGCGATCCAGGTCGGTCACCGGGCTTTGTTCGATGCCGAGGAATCCGGTAACGACACCTATCATGATGTTGGCATGCAGACTGGGTTGACCGATGATTACGGCGATGTATTGCTCGCCGTCGACGCTATAGCTTATGGGAAAAGAGGCAGGAATATCCCCCAGGTCTGTCTGCCAGAGAATCTCACCGCTGGCATCGTCGAAGGCCTTGAATGACTCATCCAGCGCGCCCCCAAACACCACACCACCCGCCGTGGCCAGAGCTGCCGAGGTCGGGGACACGACTTCACGAAAGCTCCAATCCAGCTCCCTGGTCCCCAGATTGACTGCCTGCATGCGTCCGAACTTACCATCGCTGTCCGGCAGGGGGGTCGGTGTCATTTGCGAGCCGGAACTTAATAGCCCACCGTTTCCAGTTGGGCCGCCGTTCATACAAATTTCAGAAAGGGGCAGGTATAACATCTTTGTATCGGGATTATAAGCAGCGGATTGCCAGTTCCTGCCACCATTCGCAAACGGACAAACCAGCCGCGTATCTTCGGCGTTGGGAGCCGCATTTGGATTCAGGGTCTTGGCGCCGGTGATCGGATCGATGGCGGAGACGAGGTTTTGCAATCCCAGGTCTATTGAAAACACATACTCTCCGGTAGCCGCATCGATGGCATCGTACAAGGCCATCTTGCCGGCGGTAAGTACGATTTGGCGATCGACACCATCTATAGGCAGTTCGATCAGCTGCCGCTCGTAGATCCAGTCCAGGTCCCACTGGTCGTTGGCCATATGCTGATAGTGCCATACCAACTCACCGGTCTTTGGACGCAAGGCCACGGTTGAATTTGTGTACAGCGCATCGGTACTAATGCCGGGCTTGTCGACAGGGTACAACAACGAAGCGGTATCATAGGTGGGTGCTGTACCGAAATAAATCAGGTCCAGTCCGGGATCATAACTGCCCGGTATCCAAACCGAGCCACCACTGCGCTTAGGCAATTCCAGGTCATTCCAGGTGTTGCCACCGGCTGCGTCGGGTCTGGCGATGGATTGAAAACGCCAGACTTCGGCGCCAGTCGTCAGGTCCAGACCGACGATAAAGCCACCCTCCGGTACCATGGTGGCGGTGACGCCCTGAATGACCATACCATTGGCGACGATGGGCGCGGCTCTGAGAGAATAGGGAATGGGGCCAGCTTGAGTGGTGACAATCTCGGTATTCCAGATGACCTCACCGGATTTGCTATCCAGCGCCAGCATGCGCATGTCACCCGTGGGCATTAACACCTTATTGTCATACAGCGCCAGGCCGATTTTCGCGCTACCGACTCCGTCATATATGGGTGTCCCTTCGTACTTATGACGCCATAACAGTTCACCGGAAGTGGCATCCATCGCCAGCATGGTGTCGTGCGTACTCAGCAGGTACATTACCCCATCGTGAACCAGGGGAGTGGCCATGTTGGAACCACTTTCCAAAGGCACAGTCCACGCCAGTTCCAGGTCTGCAACATTTGCTTTGGTGATCTGATCGAGGGGACTGAAGCCAAAACCGTCGTAAGTGCGACGCCACATGAGCCAGTCACTGGCAGACGGTGCCGCCAGCATGGTATCGCTTACCGGGGACAAATTCGCCAGCAAGTCGCCGCTGTCTGCCTTGACCACACCGGCGCCCTGCCAGAGTCCGGCGATACCGGCGCACACTAGTATTAACTTGATTGGTTTGAGCACTGGCATGTTTACTTCTCCTCCTGACTCCTCGAAAAAGGAGTCCTTATCTCTGTGTGATAGATACCCTAGTTGGTAGTGAAAACCAATTCGCCCCCGACATAGGTCTGTTCAATTTCAATATCCATAATACGTTCCGCATCGACGCTTAAAATGTCCGCCGACAACACAATCATGTCGGCGAGTTTGCCTGGCTCGATAGAGCCCTTGATGTCTTCGTCGAAATTTATGTAGGCGCTATTGATGGTATAGCCCCGCACCGCCTCTTCCACGCTGATGGCCTCATCCGCCCCGAACACCCGGCCACTCATGCCTTTTCTGGTAACTGCCGCGTAAATGCCCACAAGAGGTCCGATGGGCAATATGTCGCTGGATATGGCGACGAATATTCCGTGGTCCATGGGTGAGCGGATCGGGTTGTTATGTTGCAGACGCCAGCCATCGAGGTTCGCCACATAGCGACCTTCGAGGGTGTAAGTAAAATTTGGTTGTTGGGTGATCAGTATATTGTGCCGCGCCATTTTCTCCATGGTGGCATCGGTGGGACGCATGGTGAAATGATTGAGATAATTACGATGATCCTGTCGCGGATTACGGATAAGCGCATCGGCAAGCGTGTCCACCACCAGCTCGATTGCAGCGTCGCCAATAGCATGGATTCCCATCTGCCAGCCGGCATCGTGAATCTCGTTAATCAGGGCCACCAATTCTTCTGCGGGCATATTCAGGTAACCACGGTAGTCCCCCTGATTCAAATAGGGCTCGGTGGTGAATGCTGCCGGGCCGGTAAATCCGCCATCGGCAAAAATCTTGATCGGACCGATCTTGAGGAAGTCATTCCCATCACCAACTCGGGTCTTCAATTCCTCGATGGCTTGCGGGTTTCGCCACTGAAACTGCAAGGTGGAGCGTGGCAGCTTCGCGCCGGGCCTGCCATATATCTCTTCGTACATGAGATAGTCCTGCGGGCTCTTCGAGGCATCGGTAATACTGGTGATTCCTTTTGCCAGCAGGGCATTAAGATTAACCTCCAGGCTCACGATTAATTCTTCATAAGTGGAATCGGGGACGAGGCGACCCACTATACCCTGCCGCTCTCTGATGACGCCATTGGCAACGCCGTTTTCATCGCGCTCGATGACACCACCTTCGGGGTCAGGAGTTGCATCGGTGATACCGGCGAGTTCTAGCGCCAGGGTGCTGACCACGGCGCTGTGTCCACCGGCGCGGGTAAAAGTAATTGGGTTGTTGGGCGCGGCAGCGTCCAGGTCCTGACGCAGTGGTTTACGCCCTTCCGCCAATACGTCTTCAGACCAACCATAGCCGGTGATCCATTCGCTGGGACCGAGCACGTCAGCCTTAATCCGAATCAGGCGCTGCATCTCGGTAATTGAAGTGACTTCGCCCAATTCGATGTAACGCTCTGGTCGGCCGCGGATATGGGTATGGGAATCGATAAAGCCAGGCATGAGAGTCTTGCCCTGCAGATCCACCAGCGTAGCTGCCTGGTATTTGTCGGCGATGGCAGCGTCGCCCACTGCGAGGATGCGACCGTCATTTACCACCACAGTATCGGCTATGGTGAAAACCTCATCTACGGTGATAATCTTGCCGTTGCTCAGAATCAGATCGACCGCGGTTCGCGGTTCCTGGCTATCTTCGGATTGGGCTTGCTGTTGCTCGGGCTGGCAACTCACGAGCGCCAGAACTGCCATTGTGATCACGGTACTTATTATTGCTTTTCTCATTACATGAACCCTGTGGGAATGGCTGTGTGGATTAGATCATACAGGCCGATACCGATTCATTGAATCAGCAAATTTTCCTGTAGGGCGAAAGCCAGTGTCGCCTCCAGCGCCAAGCTGAACTTTTCGACCACTTCATCGATCTGTGATTCAGTGATTATCAGCGGCGGGCAGAATGCAATGGAACTGCCCGCAACCGCTCGCAATAACAGACCATGGTCCTGGCAACTACGTTGGGCGAAGGCGCCGACGCGACCGTCGGCGAATGCAGCGCCAGATTTTTTGCACGCGACCAGTTCTACCGCACCGATGAGCCCCACGCCGCGAACCTCACCCACCAGGGGATGATCTGCAAACTCCCGCAGTCGACCCTGCATATAGAGCCCGGTTGCAGCGGCCCGTTCATACAAATTCTCGCGCTGGTATATCTCCAGCGCCTTCAGCGCGGCGGCGCTGGCAACTGGATGACCGGTGTAAGTGTAACCGTGACCAAAGATGCCGACTTCGGCGCTGGGTTCGACCATGGCTTCGTACATTTCGCCGGGAATGACGGCGGCGCTGATGGGAATATAGGCGGATGACAACTGTTTCGCCAGGCTCATCAGTTGCGGCTCAATGCCCATGGTGGTCGATCCAAAGTCATTGCCGGTGCGACCGAAACCGCAGATAACTTCGTCGGCCCAGAATAAAATATCGTGCTTTTTGAGCAAGGTCTGCACTTTTGCGAAGTAACCCTCGGCGGGTATCACCACGCCTCCGGCGCCCATGACCGGTTCCGCAATGAAGGCGGCGATGGTGTCGGCGCCCTCAGCGAGAATCAATTGCTCGAGATTATTAACGATGCGCTGGACAAATTCGCTCACCGACTCACCTTCGTTGTGGCAGCGATAATAATGGGGGCAGTCGGCTCGCAGGATACCCAGCGCCGTCGTCGGTAGATCGAAATGCGTATGCATGACTGGCAGACCGGTTAACGCGGCGCTGGCAAGTGTGACCCCGTGATAGCCACGATCCAGCGCGATGATTTTTTTCTTCTGCGGATTACCGGTGACATTGTTGTAGTAACGCAACATCTTTATATGGGAATCGTTGGCCTCGCTGCCGGAGTTACTGAAGAAGATTCTGGCGTCTGTAACCGGCACCATCTCCGATAACTTGTTCGCCAGGTCGACTGCGACCTGATGCGTCCTGCCGCCAAACATGTGACTGTAGGAAAGCGTCTTTAATTGTTCGGTAATGGCACTAATAAGCTCCTCATTGCCATAACCCAGTGCCGAACACCAAAGCCCCGCCAATCCTTCCAGGTATTGATTGCCAGCGTCGTCGTAAACATAGACGCCCTCGCCTCTGGCGATGCTGATCTGTTCCACATTCTTAAGATTGGTAACGGGATAGATAACAGAAGACATGCTGGTTTTTCCCATATGCATTTATTGGCATAGAACGCAGAATCTTACCGTAAATATTCGAAGTCTGCTAACCACTCGGGGACAAATCCTGCCCTGATGGACGGCTCATCTGGCGGATGGAATATTAGCCCAGCTCAGTCTTTCAAGCTTGCCGAGCTGGGCACATCCCGGCCGGGTACTCGTAGACTTTACACCGGTGCAGGTTTACTCTTCTCCTGTTCTGGCTCATGGCCCGAGGTATTTCCCGCGCCCCGCAATGCACAAGGAAGTTAGCTGTTGAATAACCCCGCACCGCAAACAAGATTCTTACGCGTGCTCGGGCGCAAGGAAGTCCTGGCCCTGGCTTTCGGCGCCATGATCGGCTGGAGCTGGGTAGTGCTCTCGGGAACCTGGATCGATTCGGCCGGCACGGTCGGTGCGATCCTCGCGTTTCTCCTGGGCGGCGCGGCGATGCTGTTGATCGGTCTCACCTACGCCGAACTAGCTTCGGCACTGCCCTTTGCCGGTGGTGAACACGTATATAGCGATCGCGCATTGGGAGCAGGCGCCTCTTTTATTTGCACCTGGGCGATTGTGCTCGGCTATGTTTCTGTTGTTAGCTTCGAGGCCGTCGCCCTGCCAACTGTCCTGGATTCCCTAGTACCCGGTCTCGACAAAATCTACCTGTGGCAAATAGCAGGCTGGGATGTTTACCTCTCCTGGGTGTTAACCGGGGTAGTCGGCGCGGTGCTGATGACCACTCTCAATGTGCTCGGCGTGCGCATGGTAGCCCTGGTGCAGACCGTGGTGGTGCTGGCAATTCTCATCGTCGGTGTGTTGTTCGTCAGCGGCGCCCTGTTTACCGGCGAGATCGGTAATATGCAGCCGTTAATGAAAGACGGCTTCTCCGGCATGACCCTGGTACTGGTGATGGTGCCATTCATGTTCGTTGGCTTCGATACCATCCCCCAGGCGGCTGAGGAGATCGATCTACCCTTCAGGGATATCGGCGCGGTGTTGATGCTCTCGGTAGCGCTGGCGATCATCTGGTACGGCCTGATTGTGCTCGGTGTCGGCCTGGTACTGGACGCCGCCAGCATCGCCGATTCCGATGTGGTGACGGCGGCAGCCAATGCCAGAATTTATGGCGAGCTGGGTGCCACGGTATTGTTGATCGCCGGCCTCGCCGGCATCATTACCAGCTGGAATGCCTTCATCCTCGGCGGCAGTCGCGCAATCTACGCCCTCGCCCGTGCCAGCTTACTACCCGAGTTTCTCGGCAGGCTTCACCCAAGCTATCACACCCCGAAAAACGCCATTTTGTTGATCGGCGGATTATCAATTATCGGTCCGTTCTTCGGCCGGCCGGCCCTGGTATGGGTGGTAGATGCCGGCGGCCTGGGCATCGTCATCGCTTACGCCATGGTGGCCTGGTCGTTCCTGGTACTGCGTAAAAAGGAGCCGGAGCTGGAGCGACCCTATAAAGTACCTTACGGCAAGCTGGTGGGCAGCCTGGCATTAGTGTTGTCAATTGGGCTGGGGCTGCTATATCTGCCGGGTAGCCCGGCGGCTCTGCTCTGGCCACAGGAATGGGGAATCGTCATCGCCTGGATAGTCCTCGGGGCTATTCTCTATGCCGTTGCGGGGAAAAAATAAGGGACAGCGTACGGTATCCCCCTTATTGAGCTTAGACTCAGGCTAAAGCTAAGGCTAAAGGGACGCCTGCAACTTAGCAATCCCAGAAATCCTATGCCAAACGGGGAACGATAAAAGTTATCTCAATTAATGCCCACGCCTTCTTTCCTACAGGAAATATCACCCTGCCGTTTCGGCAAGGCTCGGAAGCTCGAAATTTCCCTGAATCTTCGCAATATTGGTTAACCGAACGCTGCAGATGCGAAAAACGAGTTAGTGGGAGCACGGAGCTACCCGAGTAGTGATCAGTTGCTCTGGCTTGCCTTCTCATTTTTTACTTGGTGCAGATATAGGCACAGTGATGCCAGCAATACGGACGCTGATAGCGATGCTGTAGGTGGGACGTCCATGAGCTTGAATGGAGTATCCAACGATGAATTTCTCACCCCGAAGTTAATGCAGTTATCGCGTTCACTCCAGCCTCTCAGCTGTAATAAAATCAAATGTCGACTTCAGTACTCACCCACCACGCTCGTTGGCAAAGCAGTCGCCAATATTTCAGCCAGTGCCTATATGCATACCAATCAATTACTGCTAATTAGCAGGCTCGGCGCCAAATTGAAATCACCATCAAACAGCTGTGTCAGATAAGCCGAGACCGCTTTTCACACTCTGGAGTGTAGATCATTGAATGCCGCCATCCTTGATTTAAATCAAGTAGAGCGTCGGCTGATTTCGAAGAGGCGAAGAGCGGATGGAGACGATCAGGCCATCTTGAGATGACAAATTATGATCTCATTTTTTTTAGTTCGAATTAGGGGGAAAGTAAATGTGCAGTACGGTAGTTTTACTTTGGCTTCAATACGAATTTCTCGAATTAAATAGGGTCTGAGCAGAATTACAGTGCTGTATAACTACTCTGAGCCCATTTACATCAGATTCATGATTCTCATGAGTTGGGGCACCGTATAGGACACCCATAGAATTACCAACACACAAATTAACAATTCTACACAGCGCGGCTAAGGCCGGTAAGTGTTTTGCCTGCTTTGTACTTGTGCCCCACAGCAGATCCTTTGTGGAGCATTATCCAGCGATTGAGAACTTCATCAAAGGCCCAGGATTCTACCGGTTCAGCATCCACATGCAGCACCAAGTGGAAATGATTGGAGATGATGGCGTAGGCACAGACCTCGATAGCAAACCTAGACGCGAGTCGTGAAATGGGCGCTGAAAGACACTGTTTTTGATCTATCCGAGGTCTTTATTGGGGTGATTCGCGCCAAAATAATGTATATTTAGCGAATCTTCAAATTGACAAGAATTAGCTAGAATAAATTGAATGAACAAGTAGTTCGAACCACAAGTGGGAGCTTAGCCGTGAAAAAGATTATTTTATCAATGAGCCTCATCATCAGCGCCTTGCTAACGATGACTGCCAATGCCAATACCCTATTCGGTGTCATTAAAGACACCGAAGGCAATCCCATGCATGGAGTTCTGGTCAGAGTCACTGACGCCCAGTCCGTCGTCTCTGAGGCTGTCTATACCAACGCTGAAGGTGAGTACAAGCTGGTAACGATATTAGAAGGGGCACTCAGCATCAGGACACGTCTGCCCTACTTCAAAGATAAAATGGCAAGCGTCACGTTGACCGACAATGCCAACGTGGATCTGGTCATGGAACCCATGATTAACCTGATGGAAATCTCCAATAGCCTGCCGGCGGCCTATCATTTTGGCAGCCTGCCTTTCGAAGAAGGCGATGATGCCAATTTCAATCGCTACCAGTTTCAGCGCGACTGCCTGTCCTGTCACCAGCTTGGCAACAACTACAGCCGCCATCCCGGAAATGCGGAATATTGGCTGGCAACTACCATTCGAATGCATCGCATGTATCGAAATTTCGATGAAGAGTTGAGAGACGAACGGGTTAAATTATTGGCAGAAGGTTTTACCGACGAGCCGCTGATGCTACGGCCACAGTTTCCGATTGACGAAGCACTGGCTACGGCGAAGATCTATGAATATGCCATTACTCCGGCTTACGTACCACACGATTCAATCATTCATCCTGACACAGGTATAATCTACACTGTCGATCAGGTCTTCGATCACATGGTGGTTACCGATCCGGAAACCGGTGAATCCAAATACGTACAGCAGAAAGACTCCTTGGCGATGAAATATCACCTGGGCTCACCTATCGTGAGCAATGATGATTTAGGTGAGTTCGATCCCAGTCTGGCGAAGGGCCCACACTCATTGGCTTTCGGACTGGATGGCAAGTACTACGTTACTAACACCAACGACACCAGCATCGGTGTATTTAACCCCTCCACTGATCAGTGGGAGCCGTCTTTCAAGGTTCCCGAAGATTCCGGTGCCCGCTACCCCCACACGCTGCGCACAAGCAAGAGTGGGGATGTCTGGATTACCTTTGCCGGGTCTGAGCACGTTGGAAAACTCGATCCTACTACAGGTGAATTCACCATCATCGATTTACCAGGCGGTAGAGTAGGCAATGGCATTCTCAGCGATGCCTCGCAGCCTTACGGGGTTGATATCAATCCAATCGATGATGCTATGTGGTACGGGCGCCTGTTCGCCGACAAGATCGGACGAATTGATCCGGAAACTCTGGAGATCACCGAGTATGACTCTGTCATTCGCGGCCCTCGCCGTATGCGTTTCGACAAGGAAGGTACGCTCTGGGTGTCAGGCTATTCCGAAGGACAATTGGCTAAAGTCGATGTGTCCTCCGGCTTTGACGTCACGGTCTATGACATGCCGGGATTTGCTGAAGGTATTCGGCCGGCGCCTTATGCGCTAGGCGTGCATCCAGACACTCAGGATATCTGGATCAACGAAAACATGACCGACCGAACCTATCGCTTCATTCCGAGTGAAGAACGATTCATCGTCTATCCCATGCCACTTACTGGCACCTATACGCGGGATATGGTTTTCAGTGCCGATGGAAAAGTTTGTGCTTCCAACAATCCTCTCCCGCCAGCGGCTCTCGAGGGCGGTGTACTGGAGATCTTCTGTATCGATCCGAATTACGATGCCAATGCGGGCGTCGATGGGCTTGCAACCAACTAGTTGGCGGTCAACGAGTCTATAGCGTAGCTATAGATAATTCGTTAAGCAAAACTAAAACACCAGGAAGGGCGCCCACTGCGCCCTTTTTTATGGTAACTGAAATTGATTCAAGCGGTTTGCCAGAGCGGCTGACTCATTTGTAATCGCTTAGTGGGCCATCGCCCGTCCCTACCTGCAACAGCGCCTTATCGAAGATGTGACTCGCCGCGGCGCGGTGACAACTCTCGCAGGAGCTGAAGGAGGTTCTTTCCAGCCTATCTACGCCGAGCAGTTCTTCGGCGGTGCTGTGCAATTCAACAAAGGCAGGCAGTTCAGTTATACGCAGTGGAGGATTTTCGGACAGGCCCTTGGCTAGTTGGCCCATAACGGATTGCTGGCCTTGTTGCAGGGCATATATTTCCAGATAGGCGAGGATGTGATTCAAATTATCTTCGCTCAATTCCACCACCTCACCAAAGTGATGGTCTAATCCGGTCATGATGCCCAACCAGCTCTGCATGGGTAATAAAGCTGGTGAATAAGGTAAATGACAGCTTCCACAATTAACAATGTGTACCGTGTCCCGAACATTAACCAGCGAATAGTCAGCTTGAGCGAGGGACAGCGTTGAGACACAACAGGACGACAGGGCAAGGCTGAAAAGTGCCGATAGTTTAATGCGAGAACTAACTGATTCTGTGTTCATATTGCCGGAGTCGGATTCAAATCTGCACGTGATCTAATAGACTACACCTCTCATCAGGTGTAGACCAGTAAGTGAATTACCAAAATTTAGGCACATACGAAATTTGATTCTTGAAGATGGTTAGAAAACAGTGGTACAACAACACTGGTCCCAGGCCCACGTGGCCTACCCCTTGCCTGGACCAGGAGCGACCCAGGGCATATTTTGAAGCCAACTAAAAAGCAAGCAGTCGAGCAACCGGCTATCGAACCTCAAGAGAATAATTCAACCTTGGTGTGGGATTTGTTGGTTCGAGTCTTTCATTGGTCGCTGGCAATTTTCTTCCTATTGGCCTATTTTCTGGAGGGAGCTGGTTTAAGGCTGCACACTCATGTCGGTTACACTGTCGCCCTGCTGGTGCTGTTTCGAGTAGTCTGGGGAGTGATCGGGTCGGAGTCTGCGCGATTTAGAAATTTCGCCGTGTGGCCCTGGAAATCAATTCGCTATGTTATGCAGCTAGCACGAGGACAGGCTAGCTCTTACCGAGGGCATAATCCGGCGGGGGCGGCGATGACGGTAGCCTTGTTGGCGACATTGCTGCTAACCGCCCTGTCCGGTGTCGCACTGTATGCGTTGGAAGGCAGTGGTCCGCTGGCTGATACCATTGTGATGTCCTGGCCAGGCGGTTTGCTGGCAGAAGTACATGAATACTCTGCAGATTTGTCCCTGGTACTGATAGTTGTGCATGTGGGCGGGGTGCTATTTAGTAGTTACATTTATGGCGAAAACTTGACCAGGTCTATGCTCACTGGGTACAAAAACAAGCGCAAAGAAACCAAGGTAGAAGAATATAAAGGAGAGCGGTCTTGATTGGCCAATCATCAAATGCTTTGCTAAAAGTTTTGATCCTGGTACCGCTGCTGCTAACGGCAGTGGTCATGCAGGCTACCGAAGTATCTGATGCCATGTTGGAAGAATTCTCCGTGGAGGCAACTGGGCCATTCAGCGTCCAAGCAGGACTTGCAACCTGGAGTGCCCCACAGCCCAACGGACGAAGTTGCGAATCCTGTCATGGCGAATCGCTTTTTGTTACCGGCAGCCACTACAAAACCGGGGAACTGATAGAGCCAATGGCACCGTCGGTAAATCCCGAGCGCCTGACTGAAAGAAGAAAAATTAACAAATGGTTTTTACGCAATTGTAAATGGACCTATGGACGAGTATGTACAGCGCAGGAGAAGGGCGATATTCTATTGTGGCTTAGCCAGCAGTAGATCGTTGTATTGTGAGAACACAGGATTAGATTGTAAGAGCCGGTAAATTTTTCGTTTTGAGACGGCTAATGAAAAAGGTTTTCAAAATGCAGGAGCAGGAAAATAGCACAGCACAGATAATCGGAGCCACGTTTCTGAGCGCGGTACTGCTATTCGGTGTTGGCGGAATAATTGTCTATGGCGTGGAAAACGAGCCGGTGTATCAACCCGATGAACTCTATGAAGATGAATGTGGAGCCTGCCATTACGCCTATCCACCCGGTCTATTACCTGTTAGTAGCTGGTTGGGAATTATGCAGAACCTGGAAGATCACTTCGAAGATAATGCCGAGACAGATGAGGAAACCGCTACCTACGTCTCTAATTACCTGGTAGAGAATGCATTAAAGCCGGGGCAGAACGCCAAGTGGAGTGTGTTGCTCAGAAATATGCCGAACGACCCGCCCCTGAGGATCGTCGAGCTACCAGGTTTTCAGCAAGCTCACGAGTCGGAACTGGAGTTAATTGAAGGGATGGATCTGGGTTGGGATTTTTTCAGCCCCTGTGAGGATTGTCATCGACAGGCTGACCAGGGTTTGTTTGATAAAGAGCTACTATCCGGCGGCTATGGGCCAACATCACGGTAGTTTAGATTCATTCGTAATAACAAGCCGAGAAGGTGTCGGAGTACTAAGCTGACAGCCTGAGACAGATTCACCAACCAACTGCTTGACCGTCTTTGCGGTGATCGGAACCTGCTCTGTATACCCCATTTACCGGATGATCTTCGGCTATACTCTGCATGCTGAATACAGGTTCTGGCAGGGAACCATCTTTTGTAAAGAGGATGCCCTGGTAACCGCCAACGCGACTGCCATCCACCGATGCCACCCTGTGACCCTTGGCTCGCAACGCGGTGCCCACCAGATTATAAAGACTGGACTCCATCGACAACACATTACTGTTCTGGCTATGGGTGAAACGGGCAGCATCTGTAGTCATCTGTATGTTCATGCCATTGTCTATAACATTCACCATATGTTGAACATGCGTCTCCGGTTGCACCGAGCCACCCATATTGCCAAAAGTCATTAACGGCTCGCCATCTTTCATAACGAAGCCAGCGATGATGGAATGAAAGGGGCGTTTGTGGGGGGCGACTACATTGGGATGACCTTCCTCCAGAGAGAAGGCGACGCCGCGATTGTGCAATATCATGCCATAGGGGGGAATCGTCGCGCCGCTGCCGTACACCGAAAAGACGCTGTGGATTAACGAAACCATGTTGCCCCAGCGATCGGCAGTGGTCAGATATATTGTGCCCCCGTCCAGCCCACCGGTGACGGAAGGCACCGAGGCCACATCCATATCAATGCGGTCACACAAAGTTGCAGCGTAGGATTTCGATAACAGTTTCTTTACCGGGATATCGCCGAACAGGGGATCACCGTTGTATGCCTGTAGATCTGAATAGGCGAGCTTCTTCGCTTCCACCATGAAATGCCAGTAATCCGGATTTGCGGGTCCCAGCGTCGCCAGGTTGACGTCGTGAACCGGCGCGCACACCTCCAGAATATTCAGCATCTCCAGCGCGGCGAAGCCCTGTCCCGGGGGTGGCAACTGAAAGACGTCATAGCCATGATAGTTTGTGCTAAGGGGCTCTATCCATTCCGAGCTATATTCCGCCAGATCCTCATGCGTCATTACACCGCCGTCCGCCTGCATCTTCGCCACGATGGCATTGGCGATGGCGCCCTTATAAAACGCATCGCGTCCTTGTTGCTGGATTAAGCGCAGAGCAGATGCGAGATCCGGATTACGAACAATGCTGTACAGCGGCGGCACCTCGCCGTCATTTAGGAACACGGCATTGGAGTCGGCGTCGTTGCGCAGCTTGGTTCGCACGCTACCGAGATCTCGGTGGCGACGTTCCGCCTGTCCCCAGCCTTCCTCGGCCAGTTGTGCCGCCCGCTCAAAGGTCTGCTTGAAGCCCATGGTGCCGAAGCGAGTTAGCAATGCATCATATCCCGAGATCGCACCCGGCACCGTGGCCGCGTTGACGCCAGTCCCTGGAACTCTTCCTACTCCAAGCTGTTGCTTGAAATACTCTGGTGTCCAGAGCGCCGGTGCCCAGCCCGCCGAATTAAGCGCGTATAGCCTCTTGTCCCGGGCACTCCAGACCAGGGCGAAGAGATCACCGGCGATGCCGGTATCATTTTGTGAGGTCACATCCAGCACGGCCGCCGCGGCCACCGCCGCATCGATGGCGTTTCCGCCCTGCCTGAGAATTTCCAAGCCTGCCTGCGCCGCCAGTGGGTCGCTGGTTGCCACCATGCCATGACGGGCAATCACCTCTGAGCGACCCTGCCCTAGCCAACCCTGGCCGCGAGAACCTGGCGCAGCGACAATATTTGCTGCGGGGTTGGGTGCTTTCTCGGTGGGAACGCCGAATGGGTTCGCGGATTGGGCGCTAACAAGGTTGCTGCAAATAGTGAGTCCAACCATTGTCGCCGTGAGAAATGATTTGCGAAATATCGAGGCACTGGTGTTATCAAATTTGATCACGAGAATTCTCCGCCTGACGAATACTAAATGTGCCAGCTTTCCCAGTTAATGTGGATGTGTAGCCAGATGCTGCGCCAGCAAGTCCTTGCCGTAATCATTACCGTTCGGTGTTCTAACCACAGTATGAATATGGTCCCTGGTTGGGGTGCCAGGTGTATTTTTCTGACGCGTACCCACCGGATTCTCATGATCGAATTCGATAAGGATTACGGGGCTGTGAATTCTGTAATAAAAAACCGAATTGTCTTCTGCCGCGCCGATCCAGGCGAAATAGGTATTGTCGATATGCTGGCTAATTTCATCCATGGTCACCTTCGCGTGAGGATCTCGCAGCTTGCCGACGAATGAGCGAACCACCTCCAGCAAGCCCAGTTTTTGCGCGCTACTGAGATCGCTGCCGGCAATACCTTCGAAGTCCAGGGTCAAGTTATCCTTGTTCGCCTCTGCCTGATTATCATTACCGGTCTTGGCCTTCTTGATGGTGGCGCGTCCTTGTTGCGACGGATTCAGTGACTGCATCAGCGCCAAACCCAGGTTCTGTTGTTCTTGCAGAATCTCGTTACCGGCATACTTGCCGGTTTCCGTGAATACCGGCTCGCCACCGTAAAAAGCCGGCGTCATGACGACCTGATCTCCCAGCACAAAATAATTGACGACCAGGTGGTGACCATCCAACTGAAAGCCCCAGGGCTCGCTCGCCGACGGAATGCCCATAAACGTCAGATAATATTTCTCCTCGCCATAACGAATCGGCTCGCCATTGATTTCCAACAGGGCCTGCTCGGTTCTCATGATCTTTTCGGTCTGATCCAGTCCCTCGGCACTTAGTGCGACCCGCAGCAGGTTCCAGGCTGCCGATTTTTGCAACTCTGTCATCTCTTCCAGACTAATGCCGTGGCGGGAGAAGATCCCCACATCGACGTTAGACCAGTTACGCCATTCCAGGTCGTCGATCGCGAATTGTACCCGGCTCAGCTCCCCGGAATCGAGAGTCGCCAAAAAATCCTCCGCGGCAATGCGCACGGGCGCAGCAGATAAACCAGTACTGCGAACTGGGAACAAACCCTCGACGATACCAGCACTGGTGGCGACCCCACGGAAGGGCTTCGACATGGCAGCAGCGGCGCCACGACTAAAGTTACTCTTCTGGTTTAACAGACCCTGGGAGTATTGCACTGAATTTTGAGACTGAGACAAGACAGCGGTCAGTGACGACAAAGCCACAACTGCCAGTGCTGCGACGGCGGAATATAATCGGAATCTTCTCATAATCAACTCTCCAGCCGGAGTTTCGGGACTTGAGCCGGAAAGGCTATCTGCTTATGGGCACTGCTGCAAGTGAGGATGAGATAAAAGAAGATCTGAGTCGACTGGTGCCAGCTTATGCTCCAGACCATGAGAGGCCTTCAGAGAAACGCTTCGAGTCGGCGCCACTTGAGAGGAATCAAGCTTCCGCCATGACTCGGTTTAACGCCTCTGCATCTCGCCAATGCCCACTCTGTAGCCGCCACGCATAAACCACGGCGATAACCAGAATCAGCACGACAAATGCAATCCAGGATGCCCTGGGGCCCCACTCAAACACCCGGATAATAAAATATTGCGCCACCAGCATCACCCAGTGCAGGGAGACCGATGCAATCATCAGCCAGCGGGTATCTCCCGCCCCGCGCAAGACGCCACCGCATACCTGAATAACGGCATCTGCCATCGCATAACTGGAGAGTCCAACCATCATAAAACCCGCCAGCTGCAGAATCTCACTGAAATCCCCCACCGGTGGCGCAAAAACTGCCACCAGCGCAAACCTGAAGGTGATATAGGTGACAGCCAATACCGCCGAGTAGGTGAGGCCCAACATGAAAGCGGCAGAGATCACCTCGTTGGTGCGCTCCATGTCCCTGGCGCCGACAAAGCGTCCGATCAGGCTGACTACGCCTATATTCAGCCCCACCATGGGTACGAACGACAGAATGTCCCAATTGAAGACGATGGCTGCGGATGCGCCTTCCACGATGCCATAGCCTTGGAACATCAACAGGAAGATATTGAAGGCGGCCACATTCAGGAATAATTCCGCACCGGATGGCAATCCCAGGCGCATGAATCGACGCAAGATTCTCCTGTCGAGTTTGAATGACTGCATGACCTTGAATTTGTCTCTATGCTCTTTCCGCAGGTAGAAATAGACAAACAGCAGGAATGCAAACAAGGTCGCGATAATGGTCGAAATCGCGGCGCCTTCGATCCCGAGCTCTGGAAATCCAAACTCACCAAATACCATGGCATAGCTAAGTGGTACATTGAGAATCAGTCCGCAGACATCACATACCATCACTATCTTGCTGCGACCGATACCGGCGAAGTAGGAAGAAATACAAATTTTGGCGAGAGTTATCACTACTCCCATCATCAGAATCAGGTAATAACTGCGCTCAAGTTCCACCTGCACCGGATCGTGGCCCATGCCCTCAAAGATTCCTGCAACCAGTACTGCGATGATGGCGAGCAGTGGAACGCTCATGACCGTCATGATAAGCCCCTGGCTGACCACCTTCGGGCACTTCTCAATCTCACCGGCTCCCAAATATTGGGCAGTCAGGGCGTTGGCATAGGAAAACACCCCGGAAAAAAAACAGAAGGAAAAAAATACCGCCACACCGCCGCCCAGCGCCGCCGACATATGGGTTGGATCGATCTGCGACATGAAGTAACGATCGGTAAAGATCATTACCGCGAAGGTGCCCTGGGAAACCACCATCGGCAGCGCGATATGCATGAGCTCCCGGGTCGTGTCCTTATTAAAATGCAGTCGGTCTAATATCATGGGTCTGGCATCGTGATCCTGGCCAGGAAGTGCTAAGGATCGTCTGATTTGATTCGATAGTGAGTGGACTTCAACTAGCGGAGTGTCACAGCAGGAACGCGCACCAACTCTGGTGTGACCGGGCAGAAAACAGGCAGTGATCAGAGCCGCTGGGAAGCCGGCGAGCATGGTACGTGATTGGCCTGGTTAAAACAAGCTGGCCGGGCGGCAGGCGAAAATCATGATTTTCAACGGTTCCTATTAAGGAATGCGACTCGCTGTTTTTCATATTCATCGCTCTGACTCGCAAGGGCAAACTGGTGGCCGTCCATATGCATGACGCCAGCACTCGCTGCCGACTGAATGGCATTCAAGCCGCGCTTGATCATCTGCGCGGCCAAGGCGGGTCGATCGGCATAGAACTGCGCCATCTCCTGCACCGCGCCATCCAGATCATCTGCTGCCACCAGTTCATCCACAAATCCCCAGGCCAGCAAATCCTCTGCGGCCTCAAGCTCGCCGCCGATTACCATGCGCTTGGCCCTTGCCGGTCCGATCAGGTCGTAACAGAGTGGCAAGGCGCCCCAACTGAGGTTCATGCCCAGCTTCACCTCCGGATATCCAATTCTGCAATCCCCGGTGCCGATGCGAAAATCACAGGCACTGGCAATACATGCGCCTCCACCCGCTGCTGCACCTTGTACGGCGGCGATCGTAATCTGGTTTATGCCCAGGATCGCTGCAATCAGGTCTGTTCCAAGCTGGGTCGCCCGGGAACGCTCAAGCAGGTCAACCTCATCCGCGGACTTGCGATCCGGGTCCCTCAGATCTGCGCCCACGCAAAAGTTCCTGCCTGCGCCGCGAAAGATGACGACCCGCGTCCCGGTATCGTATTTGAAGGACTCGCATGCCTGAATGATTTCCCTCATTAACTTCAGGCTGAGGGCATTGCCACACTCTGGGCGTTGCAATTGAATGTTTGCAACAACGCCATCGCGTTCGACGCGGAGAAAGTTAAAATTCATAAGCTATAGGCTCTAATATTAATTAAAGGGATTGAAATTACTGGCAAGGCCAAGTATAGCGGAACTGGCGGCTCATTTTTGCCGCCGACCCAGCAATGCGCATCCTTGTTCCCCTGCGGTGGAATTCGGCGTATTCTGTCAGGCTGCAGTCAGTTGGAACCACTGTGAACCGCCAGCAGAAGAATTGGCGGTAACTTGTTAATGAAAAAGGTCCTCCTTATGAAATCAATTATCACCGCCTCTATCGCCGTATTGGCGTTCTTATCCGGCTCGGTACAAGCCCTGGATACCGCCGCCTTGAGCGCGGCGCTTAGCAATTCAGCAAGCAGAGCAGATGCAGACAAAGCCAGAGACGCTGGTCGTAAACCGGCCTACGTAGTCGATTTTCTGGGGATAGACGAGGGCATGACGGTTATCGACCTGATCGCCGCGGCGGGCTATTACACAGAAGTGTTGTCCCATGCCGTGGGTGCATCTGGCAAGGTATATATGCAAAATCCTCCGGCGTCCCTGACCGGAGAGCGGGGCACACGCACCGCCGGCGCCATCGATGCGAGATTGGCCAATAACCGACTGGCGAATGTAGAGAGGCTGGAGAAGGATTTCTCGGACCTTGGATTGGCGGCAAATTCCATAGACGCAGCGATTCTGGCGCTGGAAATGCACGAGATGACCAATGCTGACACCGATAGCAGAACCACGGAGTTTCTGGCTGCCTTGTATACAGTATTGAAGCCGGGCGCTGTGCTGGGAATAATCGAACATTCGAGCAATCCAGCCAACGATAACAGGGCGCTGCATCGGGGCAACGAATCAGTCACCAGAGCCGCGGCTGAAGCGGCGGGTTTCACCATAGCAGCTACTTCAGACCTGCTGCGCAATCCGGACGATGATCGTAGCAAGATGGTCTTCGATTCCAGTATTCGAGGCAAAACAGACAGATTCATCTTGCGGCTGCAAAAGCCCTAAGGCATATGGACAATTGGCAGCGGCCGCGGAGTGGATTCCACGGCCGCCGCCATCATAGACGAAGTGGCTGTCTGACCCGGTAGGTGAGGCTACGCCATAACCACTCGGCCGGGCCAAAACGATAGCGCCGCAACCAGAGGACGCTGAAGATCAATTGCGATAACCACACTGCAAACACCACGTAGTAAAGCTGATAGCGCTCAAGCTCTCCAACCAGACCCAGGCCGAAGCCGAGAAAAACTAGATTGCAAATAATCGATTGCCCAAGGTAGTTGGTCAGTGCCATCTGCCCAACTGCCGCCAGTGCCGAACGGATTGCCGAGAAAATACCAGCCTTGCAGATCATCATCACCAGGCCGATGTAGCCCAGCGCCAGGCTTAAACGACCGATGTCGTATGTGGGTCGATTGAAGGCCGACCAATAAGGCTCGAATCCGCTGTTGACGAAGCTAATGGTCTCCCAGGCATTGAGTGGCAAGCCAATACCGAATCCAATCAACATCGCCCCGGAATAAAACCGCAGGCTGCGGGAAGCGTCGAACCAGCCCCATTTCATAAAGGCCATGCCCAGTAGCATCATCGATAGTGTATCCCAGAAGATATTAAAAACCAGCGCAGTGGTCTGGATGAATATATTGATCGCTGCCGCGCCGATAAAATTATCCACATATCCGGACTTTTTCACCTCCAGCTCTTCCCGAATCAATTCCGGCGTGGCCAATTGCCCGACCAAAAATTGATCCCATTGTTCCATGGTGGCTTCCTGTTCCTGGCTTAGCGCGGTGCCAGCAGGCAGGGACTCAATGGCCACTACTTCCACGCGTTGGGCTCTGATATTGAAGTGGAAGCCGGTATGCAGCACGCCCAGGAAGGCGGTTATGAGCAGACTGCATGCCACCAGCTTTCTCGCGGACAGGTTTCTGAAAAAATAGAGTATCAGGCCCGCCACTCCATAGGCATACAGAATGTCTCCCACCCAAACCAGGATATAGGCGTTAAACAGGCCGAAGCCGATGAGTATCCAGGTGCGGCGGTAGAACAGTCGTTTGATCAGGGCTGGATCGGTGGCGGGCTTGGCCACAAAGATGAGCAGACCGGCACCGAACAACATGGAGAAGATGACCCGCATACTGCCTTCGAAGAAAATATCGATGACCATGAAGGTCGCGAGATTAATCCCCTCGGTACTGCCATCGACCTGGGGGTCCGAATAGGCGGCGAGGGGAAAGGCAAAGGCGATGATGTTCAGCAGTAGAATGCCAAACAAGGCGACACCGCGTAGCGTGTCGATCGACCGGATCCTCGTTCTAGCACTTACCGGCGCGACGAGCGGACTGTCCGTATATGTATCGCGCTGTTCCATTAAAGAGCAGAATAATTACTTGTCATTCAATTATCAAATATAGCGTATCTTGTTTTTGTATTCTTATTTTGTGGCGATGATTTCCAGCCTGTTGGCGATGGCGTGGTTGATCAACAACCTGCCTTGGTGGAAGAAGCCCTATGTCCGGTTACTGATTCCCGTGGTAACTGGTTTTATCTGGATGTCGTACTTAAGCTACGAATTGCCGCCGGCCTTTATGATCTTGTAGTCATGGCCGGGGGTTGAGTGTCAGAATCCCGCCGATGGATTGGGTGTATGAGTCCCGCCAGCTCGGTTTAGAATAAGGACTGACAGATGATCATGATCACCGCCATTGCCATCACGAAGCTGCCCTCGGCGACTGTGGCGTAGCGGCTGTTTTGGCCGAACATGCTGCGGGCCATTAACAGGCAGGCACTGGTTGCCGCAAACAGCACAGCTATGGGCATCGCATCGTTGGCGATGGCCAGGGCAATAATCCAGGCCAGCAAGAAGGTACCCAGCAATTGCATGACCAATGCGGCCATGGGTTGCTTGACTTCAGCTCCAATTTCGATACCAACACCTGCAGCCCATTTTACACCGAACAGTTTTGGCGAGTACCACAGCGCACCCAGACCGAAGCAAAGTACCGTGCTGACGGCTACGGCTATCCAGTTTACCCCCGCGACTAATACAATCATTGTCATTCCCCTTTTTAATCAGAATTAGATATCAGTACCAATTTTGCGTTTGCACCATCGACGGTATACTCATACTCCAGAGTGGTTGCACCGTCGACGGTATACTCACGCTCCAGAGTGTTCTCATCCAACCTCGTGAAGCGCTCGGTGAACGTCATATTAAAGAAATTGAGAGGAGCCGTTTCATGGTGGTGTCCCCTATCATTACTCTTACTATGCCCCGATTCTGCCTCAGTCAGCAGTGTATTTCCAGCGAGAGCTGCAGCAACATAGATCCTGGCATTAGCCAAATTTAACTTCACAAGCCCATGCCTGCTGGTCTAATGTAGCCGAAGCACTAAAAATAGTAATGAGAACATGCAAATATGCACGCTTCCAACTCGATTTCGAGTTGACCCTGCCGGGCCACGGTCCAGGCTTAAGGGATTTTGAACGCATCGATAATGTACACTACTTATCGATGGTTCTGCCGAGCAGAGAGTAGCTGAGAATTTACCCTGACGGTTTTCCTCAACATTGGAGCTAGATCATGAAACCCCATTTGTCTTTCATAATGACCATCTTCATAGCTTTACTGCCCACCAGTAACGCCGTTTCCCAGACCAGCGCCGCCGGTGCCGGCACCCTGCTAAGAATCGATCCGGCTATGGATGCGCTGGTTCCCGCCAACGCCCGTATCGAAAAACTCAGTGGCGGCTTCGCGTTTACCGAAGGTCCGGTCTGGCATCGACGCTTCGGTCATCTGATGTTCAGCGATCTGCGCAGCAACGCGATTCACATTTGGGATGATGCCGAAGGACTGAGTACGTTCATGCAACCGGTGTTCGAAGGCGAGATTGAAACTTCTTCGGTGGGCTCCAATGGGCTCAACATCGACTCCCAGGGACGACTGATTCTGATGGAGCATGGCAATCGACGGGTTTCCCGAATGGAAAATGGGAACACCGTGGTGCTGGCGGACAACTACCAGGGGAAACGTCTGAACAGCCCCAATGATTCAGCCTATCGGTCAGATGGATGGCTCTATTTTACAGATCCTCCCTATGGCCTAGCGGGACTCGAAGACGATCCGGCGAGAGAACTGGATTTCAATGGCATCTACCGGCTCAGCCCGGATGGCGAACTCGAACTATTGGAAAGCGGCCAGACCCGACCCAACGGTATCGCGTTTTCACCGGACGAGAGAACCCTCTACGTGGCCAATTCCGATGCCGAGAACAAGGTTTGGATGGCTTATGTGGTGAGGGATGATGGGACACTTGGCACCGGTCGTGTGTTCTTCGATATCAATGATCAGAATGAAACCGGGGCCGCAGACGGGCTCAAGGTCGATGTAGATGGCAATCTCTTCGCCACCGGTCCGGGCGGCGTCTGGATCTTCGATGCCAACGGCAAACACCTGGGCACGATAAAACCCAATGAAGTGCCAGCCAACGTCGCCTGGGGTGACGATGGCCGCACCCTGTATATGACGGCGCGATCCGGGCTGTACCGAATCAGGCTAAGCACCAGCGGGAAGATACCTTAGCGAAGGGAGTCGGCGGTGACCGCGGTGTCTCAAACTACGATTGTTCGCTATCACGCAACACCCTCGTATAACCGTCTCTTGGAGTAAGACATTCAACATGAAGAAATTTCTTCGAAGCCTAGTGCGTAATCACCCTACTCTGGTGTTCACGCTGAGCTATTTTTTCACCACCCTGATTGGCGTGGTCTATAGCTACTTCTTCTACAATGAGTTCGGCATTAACATCGCGAAATTTGCCGATCTTGGGGACTTCCTGATCACAGCCGTCGTGGAACCCATATCGATAGTCGTATTCTTCGCTGCAGTCAGCATTACCGGGCTTATCTGGTGGCTGGAATTCAGGATGAGAAAAAAATATTCCGGTTACCAGCGCTAGCAGGAGAAGAGAGGCGATATCGAGTTTACGGATCCGATTTACTTCTTCCTTTCTGTCTCGGTTTTTGCAGTGTTGGCGGTTCAATTTCTTGCCATTTATAACGCCGCTGAGATTAAGTCCGGAAACATCGACGAATACCGAATTCGAATTTCCGACCCTGGCGAGCGTGCGGTGGAGCAAACATTGGCATTGCTTGGCACCACTACGCGCTTTTCCTTGTTCTATGACAATGAAATGGCGACAGTACTGGTGGTGCCGGTGGAAAATATTTCGTTTATGATCAAGTAATGTAACAATTGGCATCTATCTGGGAGTCATGTTGCCAGATCTGTTTTATTCATTCGGAGTCGAATATGCAAACCCATCTACATATCAAATTTTTCAGCCCTGCCAGTCTAACGGCGGCATTGCTTTTCTGCGCCGCAATAGCCCTGACCGGCACAGGCTTATCGGCGCAGTCACTCGATGACATCACGCTCGATGTCTACAAGCTCGAAACCTGTGGCTGCTGCGTAGGCTGGATCGAACACATGGACCAGCGTGGTTTCGCCTCTAAAATAATTCACCCTCGGGACATGAACGGAGTGAAAGAGGATTCGGGGGTATTGCCAAAATGGCAATCCTGCCACACCGCTGTCACCAAGGAAGGCTTTGTATTCGAAGGTCATATTCCTGCAAAATACATAAGCCGATTCCTCGAGTCTCCGCCGCCCAATGCATTGGGACTCGCGGTACCGGGTATGCCCATGGGCGCCCCGGGAATGGAAATGGGCGACCGTTTCATCGCCTACGATATTATCCTGATGAACAAAGATGGCAGTTCCGAAGTGTACGCCAGGGTTAAATCCAAAGCCGATCAATAATCCCGGGCAACGGGGTGACGATTGTTGCCAGATGTAAGGGAAATAAGAAATTATTGCGGTAGTGGCAGCTGTGTAGTTAAGGCCATGGGCAGGAGGTCTTGCAGGAAATATGCGGAGCGCTGGGTATCACGGCGCGATGAGGCTTGCTAGATTTCACCCCGCCGTGCTGCCTGGATAATATTATCAGCGGCTCTGAACGCCAGCGCCATGATGGTCATGGTGGGCTGGCCACGGCTAGAACTCACCATGCTACTGCCGTCAACCATGAAAAGGTTAGGGATGTCGTGGGCGCGATTAAATTTGTCCACCACCGACGTCCCCGGATCATTCCCCATGCGACAGGTGCCCAGCAGATGCTGGGTCCACACCGACCCGTTTTCATTGTAAGAACCAAGCTTCCGAATGGCCCCTGCCGCATCCATTAATTCCATTGAGCGTTCGAGAATATATTTCATGGTGGCGAAGTCATCGGCATGATCCATATAGGTGACTCTGATCGCCGGTCGGCCCCACATGTCTTGAACATTGGGGTCCAGGGTGACGTTATTGGAAGCCAGGGGCAAGGAGGTGGTGTGACCGTCGAAGGAGCAGCTATGGGTGAACAGCTGCCGCAAGGACCGCTTGTAATCACTACCCCAGGACGGACCGCCAAACAATCCACCACCGAGGCCGGCCGCAATCAGGTTACCGCCGTAGGGATGGCGCGAGTCGATACCACCACCGCCGTAAAAGCCAAGGCTTTCATCGAGAGTCCAAAAATCATGGACGACGCGCGTTACCGGGACACTCTTGTAGGCATGAATGGGTTCGTCAAACAGGCCGATGACCTGAGTATAGCCGTTAAACATCAGATTCTTGCCAACCATGCCGCTGGAATTAGCCAGGCCGTCCGGGAAACTGCCGGTGGCAGACATGAGCAGTAATCGAGGTGTCTCGGCACCATTGGCACACAGCACGACTGCATTTGCGCGCTGCGCCACTTCGGTGCCGTCCGCTTCCCAATATACTACTTCCGTGACGCGCCCCACTGCATTGGTGTTTATCCGGGAAACTGTACATTCGGTTCTGAGCTCACAGTTACCCGAGGCCAGCGCCAGCGGCAGCATGGTTACCGCGGTAGAAGACTTCGCGTTCACCTCGCAGCCATAGCCATTGCAGAACCCACAATGTATGCAGCCGGGGCGACCATTGTGTAGCTGGGAAAGAATCGCAACTGGCGCCGGATAGGGAGTATAACCGAGTTTCTTAGCCGCCCGTTCCAGTAACACGCCGGGCGATTTGACTGGCATCGGTGGACAGGGGTAGTCACGTGAACGTGGCGGATCCCAGGGACCCTGCAAGCCCGATAGACCGATCTCCCAATCCACCTTCGTGTAATAGGGTTCCAACTCAGCGTAGGTGATAGGCCAGTCGACAAAATTGGTGCCGGCGATAGGGCCGCGCACACTGGCCTCGATGAAATCGATTTCCCGCAGGCGCCAGAAATTGCCGGAATAATGCACACTGCTGCCACCGACATTGTGCGCATAACGCAGCGACGAGTCCCCCACTACGGCGGTTTCATTCTCGGTTCTTCTGAAAGTCTGCGGATGACCCTTGCGCCAATCCCATTCGAGCTCAAAATTATGCTTGATCGACCATTCATCGTGGGTGAAATCGGCCGCCTGCAGGTGAGGTCCCTGCTCCAGGATGACTACCGAAAATCCAGCCATCGATAATTCTTTCGCCATGATGCCACCGGCAGAACCGGAACCCACCACGACGAAATCTACGGCTTCCCCGCTCGGGTAGGACGGAGAATTATCAAGCGCCTGAGCCATGCCTACTCCCCCTGTTCCGCATGATACGCATCATAAAATCCAAACGGAGGCTGCCATGCATGCCGGTCTTCGAAAGCGAGTAATTGATGACTCCTGCTTCCGCAACACCCGTTGTTCTTAGAAAGGCGTGGCGAGATAGTTGTTGCGGTATCAATGGTATTAACCCCCCCCAGAGGCATTTGGTATTAACATGGCGAGACGAAGGCGAGTCTAGCATAGTGACAAGTCAATTCAGTAGTTCATGGGCTCTGCGCAACAGTGTCTGCATCGAGTCTTTCGTGGTCTCCCACATGGGGTCATGACGTTTGCCACGTCGATGCAGCATCAGGTTAAATCCCGTGATGATGGCAAACTTATAGGCAGCCAGCGCTCTATACCAATCGATATCTGGCAGAACTTCCCCGTAAGCGTCGATATACATCGCGATCAGCTCTTCTGCCTGAGGCATGTAATGACCTCGATGGGCGGCATCCGCCCAGGCCGTCGGGTCATTGAAGGTAGCAAACCAACCGATGTCGTTGAGTACGGCGCCGACCCCGACCAATTCCCAATCGATTACCGCCAGCAATTTGCCCTGTTTCGAATAAAACAGATTCGACCACTGAAAATCCCCGTGGAATATTCCCACCGGAGCCTCTGCAGGCAGTTGCTGCAACAACATCTCCCTCACTGCAGGCACTAGCTGAAGACTCTGTGGCTCTGCCGCCTTGTCGACGAATCTATCCCATCTGACGACATCCGCGTCCTGCGCGACCGGTGCTCCCAGGTAAGGCGCCTGCTTCCAGTCAACCTTGTTAATGCATACGAGGGCATCGATAGCCTGTCTGGCCATGTCCTTACGCGTGCTTGCATCGAGATCGGTGACCCATGCTGCGCCATCGAGACGAACCACATCGCCTTGTAATTGGGGCACGATGAAATAGGGTCGGCCGAACCAATGCGGGTCATCACCGGACCACTTCACCGCGCAGTGAGGAACTTCATCTGGCATCGCTCCTAACGCGGCTACCTGGCGCAGGACATCGGCTGTACCCTTCAAGCTGACGTTGGGGGGTGGCAGGCGGATATACCATTTATGCAGATTAGTGCCGGACTCGACTGAAAAGCCATAGGCGAAACCGGCATGCCCTGGCATCTTGAAAACATCTATCACTGCCAGCGCGTCGTCGGCATATTTGGCGCGGCAGAAGGACACCAGTCTTTGCTGTAATTCTTCGAGTTCCACTGCTGTTTACCGGCTCCGCCCGCTCCTTTTGCTTCACCACAGAGTGGCAATGTTGGCCAGATTACTATTTTCGCTAATACAACAACAGCTTCCTGACTGGTGGAACCACGGCACAAGCTTCGGTAATGTGGTGAGCGCAGAATCCGGAATAGTTCAAATTGACGCCCTCATGGCATAAGCTGGGGCATTGCGCTTTGCAAGCGAGGGTAATTCTGTGGCGAAATATCTCCGATTTCTTTTTTCTGTCACCACTCTGGCCACAGCCAGTGGCGCCGGCCTCGCCGACGCTTTCGAGTTTGCGCTGCTCGGTGACAATCCATACTCATCTGCGACCTACGACAAATACATCCGCATGATCGATCAGGTCAATGCGCAGACAGATATTGCGTGGGTGATCCACCTGGGCGATGTTAAAGGTGGCGGCGATTCCTGCTCGGATGAAGAATTCAACCGGCGTTTCGACCTCAACCAGCGTTTCCAGCCACCGTTCTTACTAACACCCGGCGACAACGACTGGCTCGACTGCAAGCGGGGAGGCGCCGGCGGATTCAACGAATATGAGCGACTGGCGCATTTCCGCGAAATATTTTACCCGACACCCGGATATTCAACCGGTGGCAATCCCATGCCGGTGAGGCAACAGTCAGAGGTCAGTGAATTCTCCGAATTTGTCGAGAACGCCATGTGGCAGCGCGAGGGCGTGGTGTTCGCCACCGTACATGTCGTCGCCCTGACCGTAGCCGCCACCGATCCGCAACAATTAGAACGTCGCAATGCGGCGGCGACCGCCTGGATCGAGGCCGCGTTCGCGAAGGCCGGGCAAACTGACGCCAGCGGCGTTTTTCTGGCTATGCAAGCCGATCCCTGGATCGTATGGGGTCTTCCCGCCCTGACGCGTCAAGCCTGTGCTAGTTGTCTCGACCCCAGAGTCTCCCTGGAATGGCTCTATCCGCTGCTGGCGGAGCAAAGCCTCGCCTTCGGAAAACCCGTGGTGCTGGCCGTAGGCGATACCCATATATTCAGGGTCGACAAACCGCTGTATTCGAGCCGGCGCCAGTTGGTGGAAAACTTTACCCGGGTGGAAGGCTTTGGCAATCCCCTGGTGCATTGGATTAATGTGCTGGTGGAATCGGATGAGTCCTGGGTATTTTCATTCAGACAGCAATTACTGGATTAAGCGCCATCGATGGAGAATCCAGGAGGCACTCAATAAGGCCATGATCTTGAATTCTCCGAATCCTGTCAGCAGACACCGATTGCTCAGCGAATGGAACCTGGCCGCAGCGGTTTTTGGTTTCCGATTGGCCCATGGTATGTAACACTACGGCCACTGCTTACCGTAGCAGGAGGAAGCGATGCTTAAACTGCAACAAAGGCTTGTTGTAGCCGCCATTCTGACCTTAGCCCTTGCACCCATAAGCGCAAGTGCGCAGTCAGACGTTTCCACTGAAAGTAATTTCGAAGCTGCCCGCACGCCCTGGGGACACCCGGACCTGCAAGGCGTCTGGGATCGTCGCACCATCACGCCCCTGGAACGTCCCGAGCGCTATGCCGACAAACCTTTTCTGAATGCCGACGAGATTCGCGCGTACGAGAGAGCCAGTTCGTCACGCGGCGATGGCCGACCACTGGATTCTGGTCGCAGCGGCATATCGGTACACGATCCCGGTGACCTGGATTATGGAACCACCGTGGTCGCCAGCGGACAAACCTCGCTGGTGGTGGATCCGGCCAGCGGCAGGATCCCGGCCTATACGAAATCATTCGGGGATAGAATGGCGGCCCGCGCCCAGGAAGGACGCGGGCCCGCAGACAGCTGGATCGACCGTAGCCTGACCGAACGGTGTATAACCTGGGGCGTTCCCCAGGGTATGTTGCCCCAAGCCTACAATAACAACTTACACATCTTGCAGACCCCTGACGCGGTGATGATTCTCAACGAAATGGTTCACGATATTCGGATCGTACCGCTGGATGGACGACCCCATCTTCCTGCCAAGCTCAGACAATGGCACGGCGATCCTCGCGGCCACTGGGAGGGTGACACCCTGGTGATCGAGTCCACAAATTTCTCCGATAAAGCCAACTTCAGGCGATCCGGTGAGAACCTGCACCTGGTGGAGCGTTTTACGCGGATTTCAGAAGAGTTGCTGCAGTATGAATTCACCGTGGAAGACCCCACTACCTGGGTGCGACCCTGGTCGGTCGCTTTTCCCATGGTGATGGCCGAGCAGCCCATGTATGAGTTCGCCTGTCATGAAGGTAATTATGCCTTGCGGAACATCCTCGGCGCAGCCAGGCATCTGGAGAAGCAGGCGGCCGAGCAGTAAGTCGCTTACCGGGAGTCCGAATAACTAATCGGCAACCCGGCCACCCCGCAATATATTGGCCACGGCATGATTGCCCTCGTGGCAGGCATATTCGTATATGACATATTCATCATCGCGTGTCAGTGGCATGGAGATGGTGAAGGGCTGCGTATAGATATCCGGATCGGTGATCGTGACCTCCCAGATGATGGTGTCCTCGCTGACTCGGGTGAAGCGTTCGACCGCCCGCAGATTCTCGGTGACAGGCACGCCCTTCAATCTTCCGCCTGCCGCACTAGAAGCGATCATGCCGCGATCATTGTAATTAGTGGTTTCAACTACCAGCGTGTCACCATCGAAGTGCGCAAGCGAATCTCCCATCCATAATTTTATTTTCTCATCGATGTGTCGATGTTTGCCCAACGGAATAATGCGCACATCATGGATCATTTCATAGATGATGATAAGCGTGTCGTTGGTCTGAACGATGCGGTAGGCATTGTTATAGCCTGCGGGCAACATTGAGCCCGGCACGCCCCGAGTGATACAACGGTCCCACACCGTCATATGCCGGTAAGAGTCCGTGACGTGGGCGAAGTTGTAGTCCCTGATTGCTTCTGCCTGCGGCCTGATAGGTGCTAATCCGCTGGCTGGATCGACGATCAGCGAAGTCTGGCCGGTGGAGAGGACGGTGTCTCCCGAGTCCCTCCAGAACTGATTGTAACTGACGATCGCGCGTCCAGCCGTTACCGCCGCCGCGGCGTCAGCACTGGCTCTACGCTGCGCGGTGCGCGTTTCCAGGGCGATGATTTCATCCTCGGAGAGAAATTGTTTCCCAGCTTGCGAGGCAGGTCTTTCCATCGGTGTAAGCGTCGCATTGAGCCACACTCCCTGGAAATCTGGTCGGCCCTGCTCGGTGCGCGGTAGCACCCAGCCGTCGGCTGCTTCTGCGGTGCTACCAAGCAATAACAGCAATGCCAGGATCGAACCAAATCTGTTGCTGGACAACTGCAGGGCTAATCGTCTCATCTGTTCTCACTCGGCACTGTCGTGTTAATTTATTGTAAGCCTAATCAAAATAGCTGGGGGTCAGGTCTTTCCTGATAGCGTTTCTCTTTTCCCAACGCTATCAGGAAAGACCTGACCCCCCTGTTCTATGTTCTTCACCCTAGGCCAGCAACTCCAGCAATGCATCCGCTACGGCGTCTGGTCGATGGGCGGGCAGGTCATGGCCTGCTCCCGCTACGATCCGCCGCGCCACCAGGTTTGAGAATCTTGCTTGATCCCCCGCCGGGTTCTGTGATGGCGGCCCGAAGCCACTGGCTGCGCCGCGCAGGACGATGGCCGGCACTCCTATTACCGGCCGCGTGGCCAGGCGCCGTTCGACCTCAAGAAAACGCTCTTCCCCTTGCGCATTCACGTGCCGGTGTCGATAAGAATGAATCACCACATCGACAAAATCAGGGTTATCGAAAGACGCTGCCGAGCGATTATAGGCGGCGTCGGTGTAATTCCAGGCCGGCGACCAGCTGTTCCACAGATGCCGAATGATGTCATGGCGGTTCGCCGCCAGTCCCGCCACCCCTCTTTCGGTATTGAAGTACCACTGGTACCAAAGCATGGCTTCTAGCGCGGCCGGTGCCGGACGTCCCGGCGTGATCGTGTCCTGCACCGAATATCCACCACAGGCAACCTGGGCTCTAACGCGATGGGGATGCAGAATAGCAGTAATACATGCCGCCCTGTTGCCCCAGTCGAAACCCGCCACCGCGAATTGATCTATGCCCAGGGCATCGGCAAAATCCACCAGATCCTGGCCGATTGCCGCCTGCTCAGCCATGCGTGGTGAGTCCGAGTCGAGAAACCGGGTCGGACCGTAGCCTCGAAGATAGGGCAGTAGCACCCTGTATCCTGCCGCCACGAGCGGCGACACCACCCCATCGAAGGAGCGCACGTCATAAGGAAAACCGTGTAGAAGAATGATGGGAAAACCAGCACCATCGCCGTGTTCTTCGTAGCCAATAGTTAATACCGAAGTTTCCAGCGTCCTTAATTTTGCTGCGCCTGGTGCCTGCGCCCAGGCTGATTTCGTATTTACAATGCTCGCCACTGTGATGCTCGCGACGGTGGCCGCTTGCAGAAATTCTCTTCGACTCGATGACATAGGTTTCCCCTCTCATTCACGCTGGCGCCGCTACTCGGCCTCGGTAATCATTAAGAGAATACTCCCAAAGGGAGTAAAACGAAATTTGTAGTCGAAGCCGCGCTGTTGCGCCGGATGTTCGATAGCCGATACCATCCACGATTGCCCGCCACTACAGCGATCTAGATAATACTCAGGCATATGCCTGACCAATCTATGCCGCTGGCCACTGTATTTCACACACTCGCCGACCCGGCGCGCTGTGATTTAATGTCTTAGCAATGGTGCAGCGACAGTCACAGAACTATCCGAGCCATGCGTACAACACCTGAAGGTGCTGGAAGACTGTAGATTGATCCACTCCAGGAAAGTGGGTCGGGCGCGAATGTGTCAAATTGCTACGGATCAGTTAGACGCTATGAAGGAATGGATTTCCGAACTACGCATAGCCTGGGAGAAGCATCTCGATCACCTGGATGAATACCTGAAAAAACATGCAAAGGGGAACCAAGATGAACGATAAAGCAAATTCAGCATCGGCAAGAACCATCAACATATCGCGACATTTTAGTGCTACACCCGAGCAGGTCTTCGACGCTTGGTTGGACCCCGATGCCGTAGGCAGCTGGTTGTTTGCATCGCCGAACGGCGTCATGAAGCGAGTCGAGCTGGATCCGCGGGTGGGCGGGCACTTCGTGATTAGCGAACAACGGGGTAATGCCCTTGCCGAGCATTTTGGTGAGTTCCTGCAGATCGATAGACCCCATCGTCTCGTATTCGGCTACAACATGGCTCGCGAGGACGAGTTAACGGTGGTGACGGTTGAAATCGTCGCAACCAAAGATGGCTGTCAACTTACCTTAAGCCACGATATCGATCCAAAATGGGCCCAAATGATAGATCTCGCTCGGGCTGGATGGACCACGATATTGGAAGCACTGGCAGCAGTTGTGTAATCAAAGGGCTTGGAGTAAATTTAAATCTAATCCATTGATTCCCCCCCCCCCCAGATTCTCAGCAATACCAGGCTTAGCAGGCAAATCCAGGCAATTTCGTAAAAAAAGGAAGCCAGACCCAGCATGCGCTGCGAATTATTCTCGCCGTGTTAAGCTGGTAAAACTCCCGTTCCCAGATTGCAACTTACTGGATTTAGTGGAAAAATACCTCGAATGAAAATTGCTGTGAAAGATAGTCCAATTCGAACTGACGACTCAAAGATTTGCCCCGTCCATAGAAGCAAGTGGCAAGCGGTAGCTGTTTCGATCAAGGTCTTTGTTAAGACGCTGCCCATTCGAGTTGCTTATATATAAAACAAGGTCGGTTTTTACAATTAGGGTGATGACCCAGTTCCTATAGATTCACTAATTCAGCAATGAGCAAACTTAGTTACCCTCGATACCAGCATCGAAGTGGCTGGAACGCCCTGCTGCCTCCCCGCGCGAACACGCAATCCTTGTCGACTCATTTGAACGTTGACGTGGCGGTCATTGGTGCCGGTTACACCGGCATTGCGGCGGCGAAGCGATGGCGGGAACTCGCCCCAGATGACGCGATCGCAATCATAGATGCCACCGTGATTGGCGAGGGAACCCCTGGGCGAAACTCCGGATTTCTATTGGAGATCGCGCTGGCCAACGACGCCAGGGCAGAGCAAATGCAACGCATGATGAAGTGTAATGCATTGATCGGCACCACGATGGAAAAAATTGCGGCCGCGGTCAAAGCATCCAACATCGATTGTGCTCTTCGACGCACGGGTACTTACCGGGCCGCGGCAGGCGGACCGGGCAAGAAAGCTCTGCAACAGTACCGATCATTTCTCCACGCCGCCGGCCTGCCTTACGAAATGCTTGATCGCGCTGATCTGAAGCAACGTCTGGGCACCGGTTTTTACCAGGAAGGTCTCTATTCTCCCCATTGTTACCTGGCGCAGCCAGCGGCTCTGATACAGGCACTGGCCCAGCAATTGCCCCCAACTATTCAACTGTATGAAAACACCCCAGCCACTGCGCTCACGAGGACAGCTAATCGCTGGTTGATAGAAACACCGGATGGGACCATAAAGGCCTGCAATGTAGTCCTCGCCAATAACGGGTTTTCAAAGATGTCCGGCGTAGGAAAATCACGACTGCTAACCATATACACCTACGCGGCAATTACCCGGGTACTAGACCAGGGAGTACTCGATTCACTGGGCTCTGAGAAAAATTGGGGGCTATTGCCGACCCACAGGCTGGGCAGCACATTGAGAAGAACAGAAGATGGCAGACTCATGATCAGATCTCGCTACGGCTATGAAACAGAAACCAACAATAGATTAGTGGCCAAAGCGCTCATGCAGAGCCTGCAACAACGCTTTCCGCAGTTGAGAGAGCCGGAATTTGAGCATGTGTGGGGCGGCGCAATTGGATTTACCATTAATGGCGGACCCATCTGGGGCGAGGTACAACCCGGCTTGTTCGTATCCGCAGGTTGCAATGGTGGCGGCGTGGTGAAGGGCACGCTGTTTGGTGAGCTATTAGCGGATTTAGCAAACAAGAGAAAGGTGCCGGATGTCACTGGTTTATTCGGCAGCGCGAGCTGGATGCCGCCTGAGCCATTCCGGGCATTAGGCTTCCAGCTTATTTCTGCTGTAGAAGGATACCGGGGCCGCGCTGAAGCATAGCCAGAATATTTCGCTCGCTGGACTACTTTTCCTGTTGCGCCTTCGCCCTCCTGGCATTCAGGTACTTGATGAGATTCAGGGTTTCCTCCGGGTCCATCCGACCTACCGGTGAATTGCTGTAGGTGGAGAACATCACCTTGCCACCGCGTGACAGGACAAATTCGCTGGGCTGAATATGATCGCGACGTTTCTCCCACCAGGCTCCTATGGCATCGCCATCGGCGCGAGTTAAGCCATAGGCAACGGGAAATCCCAGCTCTGCAGCGACTTCCCAGGTTTTTTCCTCTGAATCTACAGTGCCTGCAATAATGGAGACACCCTGCTGCTCGAACGCTTCACGGCGCTCTGCATACGCGGCCAGCAGCCGGCGACAGAAGGGTCACCAGTGGCCCCGATAGAACAGCACCAATGCCATGGTCGAAACGATGTCGTCAGGGAGGGTCAGATTCTCGCCACCGGCAATATTTAGTGACAAAGATGGAAACAGCTCTCCCGGATTGAGTTTGTTGGTCATGGTCAGTCCTTAGCTTTGTTTGGGTTTGGCATCATCTGATTGCCGCAAATTATTGGACATTAATACTGCTAGCCAAGAAATATTACTCACTAAGCACTGCGTTTACAAACGCCTCGAATGCCTCGAACTCGCCGCTGCCATTTACGAGTTGAACCGCACCCACATGAACCATACCCTGCGGTTTCGATAAGATCAATTCACTGCCATCAGTCACATTACGTATATAGTTAACCAGCAAGTTGTAATTGCTTTGCAGGAAGTCCGGCTCGGTGTCAGCTATGTATTGTAACTGCGATGTCGAGACGGAGGCAGAAGCGATACCGGTGCTGCTGTGGCAAATTATGCAACGGGTTTGAATGATAGGGATAGATACATTGTCCGAGAACAATTGATAACTCGTCCCGGTTGCGCCTGCTGCCGCAATCTCCAGGCCCAGTGGTGTGCCGCTGTAATACAAGCCACCGGCCGTTGCCATACTGTCGTAAGCAAGGTATATAAAGAGAGTTGCTCCTGCCAGACCCACGGCTCCGAACGGCACGTCCTCGATCACCGAAAAAGCTTCGATTGTTTGCAAGGTTTTCCCGGGGAAGGCAGCCACCAGCGTCTCCAGGGAGCCATCCCAAAGCACGAATTCGCCCGACTCGATACGGATATACATCTGCTCACCCAAAACCACGACCAGGTAGATATTCCCCACACTATTTACATGGTTCTCTTCGACACGAATCTCCGCCAGAATGGTAATAGCCTGGTCGGCGGCGAAGGTAGTGGCGAAGGTGGTGCCGCCATCGAAGGTATTACCGGCATAAAATTGAGCCGTGGTAGGGTGGCCGCTGGCACTGACAGGCAGTGGTAGCTCGGGCACCTGGGCAAGCGAGCTAAGCGAAGTAAATTGAAGCAGCGAAGCAACAATCAGCATGCGCCAATGGATACTGTGTCGACGGCCGTGACTAATCTTGTAATTTGCAGTAATCAATTTAACCAATCCCCTCTTCCTACTGCGTTAACTTCTGCAATGCCAAAGCGCTGCCATGCCGGTTAGTCAGAATTCAGCTTTAAGGCTTGAAACGCTTCAGGCCGGTTATGGTTTACTACGCTTGCCCACGGACAACGCTGCTTGCGAAGTGTAGCTGCTCGATGAGAGTTTGCTACACCAGACCAAAACCTGGACGGTAGTCTTTCTCCAAATAGGCATTTGCAGCTTCATCATTGGTGAAGCGCATATTGGCACCATCATATTCCAGTACGGCGCGCTCGCCTTCCCTAAGCAGCGCTATATTGCCCAGCAGCATAGTCTCGGTCAGTCTGGCAGCATACTCGAAACTCGAAGTCGTCACCTTGCTGCGGTCCTTAATCGCATCAATCCATTCCTGGTATATGCCAGGAGACCTTGCCATGGTAGGTGCAGGTTTTTGGTATTCCAAGTTTTTTGTTTCAGGAATGAGATGCGGATCACGTCCATAGACCCCATGCATGAGCGTGTTTCTGGTGCCCACGATCAGGACACCACCGTCGTTATCCCCCATTTGACGACCATTCTCGATCATCTGCGGACGTTCTGGCAGCAAACCACCGTCATACCAGGTCATTTTCACTGCGGGCCGACGGCCCTTGGCAGGAAACTCAAAATGAATCTTGGATGCCAGTGGAAACGACTCAAAATCCCGGCCCCAACGCGTGGAACTGGCGGAGATCCTGCTTGGCAGATCGAGATCCAGCGCCCAGTAAGGGTGGTCAATGATATGGGCGCCCATGTCGCCCACTACGCCGGTGCCGAAATCTCTCCAACCGCGCCAGTTAAACGCGTGATAGCGCCCTTGCAGATAAGGACGGTGAGGCGCGGCGCCTAACCATAAGTCCCAATCCATGGTCGCCGGCACCGGATCGGAGCCTGCGGGCCGCGCAATTCCCTGTGGCCACACTGGCCGGTTAGTCCAACAGTGGACTTCGGTGACCGTGCCTAACAAGCCATCGGCCACCCACTCATTGATGAGCCTGGCCCCTTCTTCGGCATGGCCCTGATTTCCCATCTGGGTAACGACATTGTTTTCCCGTGCTCGCATTGCCAGCAGACGGGCCTCAGCCACCGTATGGGTGAGAGGCTTTTGTACATAGACGTGTTTGCCCATTGCCATGGCATGGGTCGCAATCGGACTATGCATATGATCCGGGGTGCTGATCAATACCGCATCGATCTCGGGTTCATTATCCAGCATCGCCCGATAGTCACGATATTTCCTGGCTTTATCCCTGAATCCTGCAGTCCAGTCTTCTTCCAGGGTGGCCGCCATCTTGTGGTCATCGATATCACACAGGGCGTAAATATTTTCGTGAGCGACCTCGCGAATGTCAGTCTTGCCCTTACCGTTTACACCGACGGCAGCGATGTTTACCTTGTCGCTCGGTGCGACATAGGCAGGACCGCCGAGAACGTGGCGGGGCACGATCATGAAAACGGATGCACCACCTGCGATCTTGATAAAATCTCTGCGGCCGATTTCTGTTTTGGAAACTGTTTTTCCACTTGGGTTCTTGGTCTTTTTCTTCATCATATTTCCCCATCTGTGCTTTTGTATTGACACTTCCCCACGTCTTATTTTCCCCCGCTGTCCCAAGCCCTGCTTCCCGCTAACCGTCGCCACTGTGCAAATAACAGGCTTGCATCTACTTCTGACCTGCCGATCGATGTGCCCTGATTCTGCATAATTTATCAAGATTGGCGAACTGCCGGTGCATCAGGGTTTGCTTGCATCTACGATCATAAACGTCGCGTTGGTTCGCGCCACCAGTTTATCGGCACTGAACACGGATATCTCGGTTCTGAACAGGCGCTTGCCGGCATGAATAACTTCCGCCACTGCCTCCAGTGAATCGCCCTGCGGTGGTCGGATAAACGCGACGCTCAGATCGGTGGTGGCGGAAAGTTTTCCCTCGGGCCGAACGGTTCTCACGGCTACGCCTGCAGTGGTGTCCGCTAATGATGTCAGAAGACCACCATGCACGCGACCACCATTGTTCAAATGATGATCTTTTAGTTCGACGCGACATCTTGCTTTGCCGGCAGAGAATTCAGTAATTTCTATGCCGAGAAACGAGCCGAATGGGCTCATTGATATTTCTGTGTCATTCATAATTTTTTCTTATGGTGTGTCGAGAGGCGCTTCCGCCATTGCCTGGATCAGATCGATTAGTTTAACTACATCCCGCAGGTCTGCGATCTCCGCGGGGGAATGACTGTAACGCCCAGGCCACGAAAGCCCGGCATTCGGTGCACCGTAGACGGCAAAGGTGGTGCCATCGGTGCCACCCTGGGTGAGCCCGATCTGCACATCTATGCCGGCAGCGGCGGCGATGCCCCGGTTTCGGTCCAACTCATAGGGCGTTGCCATGCCGCTGCTCTCGATGGAACGCAGTACCGGTCCTTTGCCCAGTGGAGCATAGGCAAAGTGTGGTGATTCCAGCGGCGTATCGGAGGAGACGAAGGTGTCGATGCTGTAGACTCGCCGACTGTTCTGGCCAAAATACTGAGCCAGGCGGGCGGCGCCACGCAATCCGCCCTCCTCTCGTACCGACCAGGCAAACACCACGCGATGAGTGAGCAGGCCGGGATCGATATTTCTTATTGCCATCAGTAGCGAGGTGGTTCCGACACGATCATCGAGAGAGCGTGAAGCATAGCGGTACTTACCCATGCGGTGGCCTTCCTTAAAACCTGTCATTCCCATGCCAATCTCGACGCCGGCGTCCGCCAGCTGTTCGGCGTTCATGCCAAACCAGGCCTGAACTGAATCGGGGCGTTTCTGATCGGGTTCGCTGCGGCCAAGAAAAATGCCCCGTAGCTGTGGCGCTTCCGCTAAGGATTGCAGATCGGTGTTGGGGTCCAGTTGCAGCAAGGCAGGTTGGCCTTCCCAAGCCGTGTTCACCACGCCGCCTAAACGGGTCAGGCCAAGCACGCCATTGGCCGCAATACTTTCCACCGCGTAACCCACTTCATCCATGTGCGCGATAAATACGGTGGCTTCGCTATCCGGTCCGAACTCCACCCACATATTGCCCATCTCATCGACCTGGGCGACTTCCTTGGCCCAACCCGGCAGCAAGTTGTAAACAATATTCCGGATCGATCCTTCGTGGCCCGGCACTGCGGAGCGCTCCGCTACCCGGTCCAGTATAGATTCGACCTCGATCATCCGCCGCGTATCCTGGTGCTGACCCCAACGTCCGGATTCGCCATTTAACACCTCGGCCCGGACCGGCGCCGGTAACCAGGGTGGTAACTCGGCGTCTGGATTGACCGCCTCTACGATTGCCGCGAGCACTTCATTGGTGGCGCTCATTTCGATGCGTTCCATTAACGCGTCCGGGTCCGTTACCCGTGGCGCGATGAAACGCATATTGGCGCGGGTCGAGTCATTTATAACTACATTGGCCCGGGCGTTTAGTTGGGTGACTTCTTCGTTACGAAATTCTGGCTCACCCGGGCCTACAATCACCAGTTGCTTCGGAGCAAGGGCTGAAGATATTGCGGCACCGAGGCCGACCCAGCCGAATACCTGCTGCACACTGAGCACATATCGGGTGCTACCCCCGGCGCCATTGATGCCGGCTTCGGCAGCGGCGAGGACAGCGGCACAACCAACTCTGGCACCGGCGCGGGGGCCTGCAATTTCGGTGGCATAATGCCAGGGTGGAATATTACGCAAGACCGGATCCAGCAGTGCTATACCCATCGCCAACACCTCGTCCGCAGACTCCGCACCCACATCCAGCCACAGATCGTCCTGGGTGACGATGGCAGTTTCACCGCGATGTTGGCTGGCGAAGTGCCCGTTGGCTATGGCCGACACGCCGAGCAGGGGTCCGCCTCGAGTCAGGATTCGCAGCTGTTGACCTTCGTGCGCTTGGTCCCAAAGTGGGTGACGTGACCCTGAGCCGATGCGATGCAATCGTAAATAGCCAGCGTCAGTAATCTGGCTGACGGCATAGGCATAGGAATCCAGCCCGCAGGCTACGATTCGGCGCGGTTCGCCATTGCCGATTTCCTTTATCAAATTTCCATAACGATCGCGCTGCCAACCGGCGTAACGTTGCTGAATGGTATCCGTAGCCAGGTATTCGTGGCCGGTGGGTGCATCCAGCGCGAGCCAACTGGCGAGGATGCCGGTTTCTGTTTCCTGTGCATAGACACAGAAACTCAAAAACCAAAATGAACAAAGCAAGAACTTGCTGCCTGGGCTTTTCAAATCCACCTCCAACTCGACACACTAGTCCAGCCACTAATTTGGCAATCTAAAGGCCATGATGTAGCCCCCCTCAGGATCTTCCTGGTCCATCGGTAATGCCCGAAACCCCGAACCTGAAGTCGAGTTGTACACCGGTACCGCGATAATGATAGTTTGTTCGCCGGCTGGCGACAGGTAGCTCATCGGTGTGGCATGGGCTGTGAAAGGCAGCGGATTACGCCACAACTCCCTGCCATTGCGTATATCGGTGGCGCGAATGGTGTTATCGAAAGTCCCGGCGCTGAATATCAGACCACCTGCGGTTGTCACGGTGCCGCCACTCTGAGGCGTACCGATAGAGACCGGCAAGTAAGTCTTGATTCCCCATGGCCCACTATCCTTTGCCAGACCGATTGGACGCTCCCAGAGCAAAGTCCGGGTTTCCAGATCGATGGCGGCGAGCACACCGTAGGGCGGTTGATTGCAGGGCACTCCCAGCGGCGACATGAAACGCACGGTGGTATGGGAATACGGCGTCCCGATTTGGTTTCCTGCGACGCCTTCCGGCAGCTCGTCTCTCGGAATCAGCGTCAGCTGATTGCCAACCAGCATAGGGTTAACTACCATTATATTATTCACTTGGTCGACACTGACACTGCCCCAGTTGTGACCGCCGGCGTTGCCTGGGAACTGGAAAATCGTATCCGTGCCGGGCACGGTGAAATGCCCGTCGTAGCGCATTTTCTTGTATTCGATGCGGCACCACAATTGATCGAGGGGGGTGATACCCCACATCTTCGCTTCCGTCATATCGGGTCGAAAATTAGGCATGTCCATGGTGAAAGGCTGGGTTGCGGCGACATAGTCTTCAGGCACTCCACCGTCCTGCGGCACCGGCAGTTCCTGAATATCGAAGATCGGCTCACCGGTGACGCGATTCAACACGAATACTTCGGCGCGCTTCGTTGGCACTAGCACTGCTGGTATTTTCTCACCGTTTTCACCAGGCAAATCGATTAGCACGGGCTGAGAGGGTACATCCCAATCCCACAGATCATGATGCACGGTTTGAAATGACCAGCGCACAGACCCATTCTCGCCATCTATCGCAACGATAGAACTGGCATATTGCTCGCTGGACTCCATGCGCTGGCCACCGAAGTAGTCAGGTGTCTCATTGCCGGTAGGGGCATAGATCAAGCCTAACTCTTCATCTACGCTAAACAGACTCCAGACATTCGGCGTGCCTCGTGTATACACTTCGCCTCGCAGGGGTTGCGTATTGATGCCGGGCCTGCCCATGTCCCAGGCCCAGGCAAATTCACCACTGATGGCATCGAAGGCGCGCACCACGCCAGATGGCTCTCCGACAGTGCGATTATCCAGCACCCAACCGCCGACGACTGCATTGCCGCGGACGATGCCCGGTGGTGAGGTTTGAAAATTAAATATCAGGGGATCATTGCCCATGCCGGTAGTTAGATTTATCTCACCCAAATCACCGAACCGGATGCAGCGCTCACCGCTGAGAGCATCTACTGCAATCAGCCGCGCATCGGTAGTCGCTGTGAGAATTCGCTGTTGGCATTCACCGTCATATTCCGCTGGCGCCTCGTAATAGGAGACACCACGACAGCCGGTGGTGAAGTAACGCGCAAACTCCAGGTGTTCGGCATTGATCAGGGGATCGAATTGCCAGCGCAATTCGCCGCTATCGGCATCGAGGGCGATGATGACATTACCGCCGGTACAGACGTAGAGTAGATCGCCTATCTGCAGTGGGGTCGCCTTGAAGGCGCCGCCGACCTGGGTGCGATAGGTCCAGGCCAGTTCCAGACCGCCAACATTGCCGGTATTGATCTGGTCAATTGGTGAGTAACGACTGCCGCCGGCGTTGTTGCCATAGCTAGGCCAATCGGTTTGCGTATTGACGGTGTTGATGCCGCTACGTGTAGACAAGGAATTTACATCGTAGCCACTACCACTGTAGACAACGTAGACAGACAGCAATACCACCACCACTGCCGATCCCCTGGAAATATCCGAACGCAACAATGGCGGGGGTTGCCCCTGGTAGAGGGCTCGCCGCAGCCACGGTGTCAGAAACAAAAGTCCCAAACCGGAAAAAGGCAAGATACGGGGTGCCAACGCCCACAGATTGGTACCCGATTCCAGCAAGGCCCAGGCTACGGTGGCAATCAGGAACCCGCCATAGATGAGGGAGCCGGTGGGACTGGCTTGCCACAGTCGCCTGGCACTGGCAACCAGCACCAGACCCGCCAACAGGTAATAGAATGATCCACCCAGAAATACCAATTGCACGCCACCGAGAATCATCGGTGCCGCGATCAAAACCAGCAGAATGGGGAGTGCGCGAGGAGCTTTCACTAGCGAAGTAGTGTTCATGAGCTCAGCCTTCTTGGTTTGATTAACACGGTAACTAGGACTATACCCAAAAACCCTATGCACGGCTATTGCAAAGCCCGGCTATTACAGGCGCTCTACAAGCCTCAGGCTTTTGACCGCTCACCCTGCCGCTGCTGCTCTTTGAACCGCAACTTCTGCCGGCGCCGGGTCTCGATTGTCGCCTGCATTGGAGCGCCTATGTGGAGTTCTCCCCGGTCCCTGGCAAGTTGCATCTGGCGCTCTCTCTCCGCATAGCGCTTTACCTGATCCTTGCTGTGTTTGTCGTAACAATAATGGCAACTCACACCCTTCTGATAATGCTCGCCCTGCTTGTCCTGCTGGGTAATCGGCATCCGGCAGGCATGACACTGATCGTAGCCGCCCTGCTCCAGATCGTGGTTGACGGTTACGCGATTATCGAAGACAAAGCACTCGCCTTGCCATTTGCTTTCTGTTTTGGGCACCTGTTCCAGGTACTTCAGAATGCCGCCCTTGAGATGGTAGACCTCTTCGAAACCCTGCTGTTTCAGATAGGCAGTGGATTTTTCGCAGCGAATGCCCCCGGTGCAAAACATGGCGACTTTTTTATGTCTCGACGGATCGAGATTTTTTTGCACGTACTCGGGGAATTCCCTGAAGGAATTAGTCTCCGGATTCACTGCGTTTTCAAACGTACCAATTTCAACTTCATATTTATTACGCGTGTCCAGTAAAAGCACTTCCGGGTCGCTAATCAGTTGATTCCAGGCCGCGGCTTCCACGTGGGTTCCGACGCTAAGATTCGGATCGATATCTTCTACGCCCATAGTGACAATTTCTTTCTTCAGCTTTACCTTGGTACGGTAAAAAGGGGTTTCATCGACATAAGAATCTTTCGTTTCTAGGTTTGCAAACCGGACATCTTGCCGTAGCCAGCCGATAACCACATCGACGCCCTGCCGTGATCCGGCGATGGTGCCATTAATCCCTTCGGCCGCGAGCAACAGCGTGCCCCGCACTTGCTGCGCCAGCATCAGTTGGCTCAGCGGCTCTCGGAAAGATTCAAAATCGGGAAATTTCGCGAAGTGGTAAAACGCAGCAACAACCACGCCTTTAACAGAGTCGTTCATATTCAATCCTAGTTGCCTGCCGGAACGTAAATCCGGTGCAAGTTTATGAGTTGTGGATTCTAGGCATAAATGCCATCAGAGTAAAAACTTTTTCGTATGAGGATGCGCGCAATTTGAACTGCCGCTGTAGAAACAGCCCCTGAAATTTCCCCCGGCTGGGCTACGACTAAAACTGCAGATAAAGGATGATCGAACGCAGCAGGGGGATCAAACGGAATGTGTCGGCGAATTCTGCGACTGATCAACCCACTGTGGTCTAAGAAATGATCTCAGAAAGGATTTTTAGCGAGCGCCCAAGTCCGCCAGGGTCTTGACGATCAAGCGCTCTACTTCCCGGGCTGTAGGACGGGTGCCGGTCCCGCCTGTGGTGTCTATGGCTGCGATTCGATCCTGCACCCCAAGCGCCCGCTCCTCCATCGCATCCAGGGCGGCGACCGCCAACATGGCGATGAATTCGCCGTTTGCCTGCACCGCGGCATGCTCCAGTAACACCTCCAGAGCAGCATCGATATCGGGTCCGGAGCCATAGCGGCCCAGTGCCTCCGCCGCTGTGACCCGCACCGATGCAGAGGAGTCGGATAAAGCAGCGAGCAGGTGGTCCCGCGCGGAACTGACCGCAGGCGCCTGGCGCATGAGCAGGCCCAATACCCCCCAGTAACGCACCGCACTATCTGCGTCAGCCAGAACTGCAATCAACTCATCCACAGCATCGATATCCAGCGAAGCTGCCAAATCGGCGGTTCGAACGATGCGCGCCAGCGGGTATAGCTCATCGTCTTGCGCCACTTCATAGGGAGTCGAATTTTGGGAACGGTTATGAATTTCTGCTTCCGGCAAGAAGCCAAAATCACGGGATTGCAGCACCCAGTCTTGCTGCTCCCGTCTCAAGCGTCGCACGATCTGCTGGTGTGCCGGCGAGTTTGCCAGGTTGTCTATCTCATCCGGGTCATTGTCCAGATCATACAATTCCTCCGGCGGCTTGGGTTCCCAGAAGCGACTCTGGGCCGCGTTCAAGCGCCCCTCATCAAACATCCGCTTCCACACCTGGGTTGCCTGCGTCTCAAACATGTAACTAACGTGCTGACCATAGATCTTGTGAGGCATGTAATGACGCAAATAAATATAGCGCCCATCCGTAACCGTGCGCACCATGTCATAGCGCTCATCCATACGGCCTCGGAAGGCGTAGAGATAGTCAGGTGGCTTGGATTGAAAGCCACCGGCGAAAGCATGACCGTGCAGGTAAGCTGGTGGCTCCGTCCCAATCAGACTCAGCAAGGTAGGAGCCAGGTCCATAAAGTCTACCAGTCGTTCGGATTGGGCTCCCGGTGCGTATTCCGCTGGCGCCAGGTGTCTCCATTTGTCGGGGAAGTACACAATCATGGGCACATGCAGTCCAGAATTAAAGGGCCAGCGTTTACTACGGGGGAAACCGGAACCGTGATCAGAAAAGAAAAAGACGATGGTGTCTTCTGACAGTCTAGCTTGCTCCAACGCGCTCAGGGCTTCGGCGACTGCCGAATCCAATTGCGTAATGCGATCATAGTACTGCGCCCAATTCGATCTGACCTCCGGTGTATCCGGTTGATAGGCAGGCACTCTGACGCCCGCAAGCTCATGAACGGTATTGGCATCGGCGGCCCGAATCTTGCTCTCGTGGGTCATGCCGAAGTTAAACACCGAGAAAAATGGCTGTCCCGAACCACGATTTCGCCAATGGGCATCGCCACTCGAGTCATCCCAAACCTGGCCCGGTTCCACTAGGTTGTAGTCTTCCTTGGCATTGTTGCTGCAGTAGTAACCCGCCTCCCGCAGATACTGGGGATACATCTTCATGAACGCCGGCAACGACACTAAGGAGCGCATATGCTCCGCTCCCAGCGAGGGTGGGTATATACCCGAAATTAACGCAGTGCGAGCCGCGGCACACACCGGCGCCGTCGACCAGGCGCGCTTAAACAGCATGCCCCGCGCCGCGAGCTTATCTAAGTTTGGTGTGTCGGCATAAAGATCACCATAACAACCGAGATGTGGGCCATGGTCTTCGCTGGTGAGCCAGAGGATATTTGGCTTTTCCTGTGTCGCGGCATGAGCCTGGCCGCTTAGCCATAGCCAAATAGTGCTCAGGAGCGAACGTTGTAAAAACTTGCGTCGGTCCATAGTCAATTCCCGCGAAATGGCTCCGGCCTCAGGTTAAGGACATTACAATCGTCGTACCATTAGGCTTTAGTGCAACGCTCTCGTCAGTCGACCACCAAATCTCTAATAATCGCCCGAAGATCCGTAACCCCACGCCGAAAAGCCTCTACCGGCACCCGCTCATCGTTGCCATGCACACCGGAAGGATCGCCGCGTTCTGTGATGATTGGATTAAATCCGTAGCTGACAATACCCAGGTCCCGGGTGAAATGGCTATCGGTAAATCCGGTGCTGACCGATGGCAATACCCGCGAGCCGGGATGCATTTCCCGAGTGACATTGACGATGGACTGATACAGGGCAGAGTCAGTGGCTGATATTGCCGGGGTGAAGGCCATGATGACTTCTATTTCGACACCGGTCGCCGCGATCATATTTCTTACTGTGTCGATAAACTCTTCGGCGGGGCGGTCCGGCAGGATTCTACAATCGAGTTCGGCCCAGGCTTCGGGGGGTATTACGTTGATTTTGCTCGAGGCTCCCATGCGTGTCATCGTACAGGTGTCCCGCGTCAAGGCGTGGTTGCCAGAGCTGTATTCCTGAAATTCCTGCATAAAGCCCGGCTCCCTGATTGCACTGGCAATATTGGCGTAGGCATCTGCCCATTCGTTGTCCATGGACAGCGATAAGCCTGCGAAATACGCCTCCACCGGGGGAATGATACGAGGGGGAAAGGGGTTTTCTCTTATTATATTCAGCGCCTCGACGATACGGGTTACCGCGCTGGTGGTGCGTGGAGAAGATCCGTGTCCGGGGGTATCCACGGCGGTGAGATGCAACCACACCGGCACCTTCTGGGTGACTTCGACGCCGAACACAACCTGATCCCCCAATCTGCTGCCGGCACCGCCTTCATTAATCAGCAAGCCAGCTTCGGCAAATATTTCCGGGCGGTTTTCCACCAGCCAGCCAGCCCCGAAGGCGCCACCCGCTTCTTCATCGGCGGTGGCCACAAAAACTACGTCCCGATTCAGCGCGAGACCAGCGCGATGCAGGCTGACAAATGTGGCGAGTTGAGAGATGCCCGTGCCTTTCATGTCTCTGGCACCTCGACCCCAGATATAGCCATCCCGAATCTCTCCGGAGAGGGGATCGGAGGTCCAGTATTCCCGGTCGGCTGGCACCACGTCGGTATGTTGCAACAGAATCAGGGCCGGTTCATCGCCCCCGGCTAGTCGCGCCCAGATATTGCCCCGTCCGGGCGCACTCTCTGCGGTTTCATAGGCGATGCCCTCGGCATCAAATATCGCAGCATAAAAATCGACGGCGCGGGATTCATTGCCGGGAGGATTAATCGTGTCCACCTGGATAAATTCTTGCAGCCAGACCACTGCCTCATCCTCTATGGACTGGGCATTCACATGAGCTGCAAGTAAAAGTCCAAAGGCTAGCAGTAATCCTCTTCGAGTTTTCAAACCGTATCTCCTAAGCATACACTTTCTTGTTGTTTGTCCAGCTGACTATCCTGAATCTAATCAACTGGTTTCGATCGTTAACGGTGCGGGCGAACTACCATCCTAATCTTTAGTCTTCAGTTCACCAGAGAGATCGTCGGCAACCCATACTTTAGCACTAAGTATTCTCGCCATCTCCTGATCTTTCCCAAGTGCAGCAATGACCCATCCAATAAACCTTGGTGATTTCGAACCAGAGAGATTCAAAAATACCGCATCAGCCATCCTTCTCTCCGTTCGCACCACGTCCGGACACCTAACCCTGAGTAGCGCCGGTCCAATGTTGTGTTCGTAATCAGACCCTGAATAGGGAGTTGCCGCTCGATACTAGGGCAGCTCGTTATCTATTGCAATTTTGCTTGCCGCAGTGGCGGTTTCTGGTACCATGAAAGGGTCTCCTTCTTTAAGGGGCCACTCGTTAGAGGTGCGTTATCACCTCGCGCCCCCGGCCTCCGCGGGTGCAAGCACCAAGAGCTCTTACCCAGACCCCGGCTAATCGCCGGGGTCACTTGTATTAAGCCTCTGGTTTGTATTCGAACTAATGAGATCTAGGGCAACTCTGAATAATACAGTAATGTCTCAGCCCAATGCACCGGGCTTGCACCCGTATCTATCCCCAGTCGCACGCTTTTTTTATAAACAGAAAATCGGTCAAGCTACGTAGAAGTTATCATGAAGCTGATAGCACGCTGACAAGTGCGTGCGTCCGGAATTTGAAAAAAATGCAAGCTGGATCGCAGCCATGACCCCAATGAATTACCACCCTCATATGCCCATATTCATATGTGTCTTTGTTCTGATATTGAGTTCTCAGCATGCCATTGCAGACAGCGTAAAAATATTGGAATGGAATATTTCCGGCCGGGATCGATACCGGAGCTTCGACGTCGACCTCGACACCATCAGGTTTCAGTGTGTTCAAGAATCTTCGCTCTAGAAATTATCGGCATACTACGCCGATAATAAGCCCGAGGACATCAATTGTATCAGTTGCATAAACACCGACAGGTTCCGCAAGCGGAGCCTGGTCAGTTATAGCGCTCAGTCTGTGACCACGGGTAACTTGCCTGGCGCGCCCCACTCCGCCCATGATCCATCGTAAACGACAAGTTTGTCGTAACCAGCCAAATCGGCTGCGAGGGTGAGGATACAAGCAGTGATACCGGAGCCACAGCTGGTGATCAGCTTCTGCTCGACACTGGCGAACTGGGAAAATATTTCTCGCAACTCGGCAGCAGATTTCATCACGCCAGTATCCAGCAATTCCGGAAAAGGCAGGTTTTTCGAATTCGGCATATGACCACTTCTCACGCCAGGCCGGGGTTCTGGAACAGTGCCATAAAAACGTCCAGCCGATCTTGCATCGAGAATACTACAGTTGGCATCATCCAATGCTGCCAACACCACCGCGAAATCGCAAAACAGCTCCGCGACTGGCTTGGCGTTAAAATTCCCCACGGGAAATGTCGTTTCTACTGCTCCTGTTGTTGCCAGCCCGGCGTCGATCCAGGCCGGTAAGCCGCCATCCAGAACCACCACTCGCTGATGCCCCATGGCCTTGAACATCCACCAGGCGCGAGGGCTGGCGTAGATGCCGACATCATCATAGACAACGATGAGACTGTCGGCATTAATGCCCAGCTTTTGCACTTCCGCCTCGAACAATTCTGCACTCGGCATCATGTGGGGCAGAGAACTGTTGGGCTTACACACCTGCTGGTCGTAGTCGAAACGACGGGCACCGGGTATCGCCACGAAGCTCTCTGCATTATTGATAGAGACATAGCCGGGCACCACCGGTGACACCGAAGCATCCAGTACTAGCAAATTTTTAGTCCCCAGTTGCTTGCTCAACCAATCGCTGTCCACTATTGAGGAAGTGAGTTCAGTCATGGTAACCGTGTCCGCTATTTATTCGACTTACAGGGAAGTATCCAAACTGTGTTGACCTTGCCAGCTCAGAGCCGCAACACAAAATCACGCAGTTTGGCTTTTATTTTTTCAGTGTTTTCCGGACCAATTCGAATCAGTTGCTTTTGCACGTTTTGTAAATTTTCGATGCTGGCATCCGCATACAAATACATGACGGAGGGTTTCACCAGTTGGTAAGGACCCTCAATATAAGGCGTTCGCAGAATAATATTAACTGCTGAGCGCAGGGTGTCATCAAAATTAACATTCCTGAATCCGATTTCGGTATAGGCTTGTTGAAACAATGGCGATAGGCTTTGATACAGGGTCACCGCCTGATCGGTATCCAGCGCAACGAAAATATCGATAATTTGATCGAATCTCCCGTGAGCGCTTGCATCCATTACAAAAAGGTTCTCGTCGATATTTTGAACTGGCATCTCCTGTTCGACGCCACGGTAAGGCAAGCCAGTTTGAGGATATTCGCCACGGCTGATGTTGTCCACCAGCACCACAAATTTGCGCACCAGTTGATCACTGGCCAGCAGACGAATCACTGCAACGCCATTGCGGATCGCACGCAGGCCTTCGAAGACAAAACTGTCGCTGTCGCTGAGGTTGGGTAATTGCACCACCGGACTATCCGGCTCTTCGACCACCGGCTCAGGCTCGGGCTCGACTACCTCCACCGGCAGGGTCTCTACCACGGGTTCAGACGCGGCGATCGCCGGCGGCTCGGGCTCGAGTCGGATTTCAGGAAGGATAGACGGCGGAGGTTCTTTGACAATTGGCTGCAAGCCGGGCGGGGCAATGACGACCGTGGTGGTTCCTGCCGGCGCTTCGAAGGTAAACGCCGTATAAACCAGGTATAACAATGTGGATACCGCTATACCTGCTATCGCCCAGAGGCCAAATTTCGACATTGATGCACTCCATTCCTACGTTGCCAGGCCATTTTGGCACAGCGCTCGGACCGCTACAATACGACCACTGTAGCTGCCTCGTTGCGGTCAGCTATTACCATTTTTGGGACACATTCATGTAGATAAGGGTAGTGGCCCTATCATTTGGGCAACAAAAAACCCGACAAAAGAAAGTTATCGGGTTTTTCTTGGAAGAAGCGGAACAAGACAGGAGCCGACATCAAGACTCCGGCACCTTTAATCTGCCAAGCTGCCCGATCTGTCCTAACTCTTGGGAAAACCCAATTCTTCCATGGTTCGGGTTAAATCCCTGCCTGCCGTTGCCGGGTTTGTTTCCTTGTCGATCTTGAGGACAGTACCGTCTGCACCGATGTAATAGGTCCAGCGGTTAGCAAAACCAACCTCCATCAAGACTCCATAGGCGCCTGTCATTCCCTTGCTGGGATCTGCCAGGATCGGGAATCCAGCCTGGTGCTCGTCGGCAAAGGCTGTATTGACTTCCAGTGTGTCTACACTGGCCATGAAGTAAGCAACGTCGAAACTTTGAATTTCCTTGGCACTGTCACGCAGCGCTTTGCATTGCATAGTTCAGCCGCCGGTAAAAGCTTTGGGAAAAAAGGCAATGACTACAGGTTTTTCGCCCAAATACTGGGACATGCTGTAGGTCATGCCGTCTGATGCCTGCAGTGAAAAATCAGGCGCTTTATCGCCTACTTCCAGTGCGGCAGCATATTGACCAGTCAGGGCGGCCACAGCAAATAATGCTGGCAACAACACCCGGCTTAGTCGGTTAGCAAATTGAGACATAATCTCCTCCGGTTGAATAAGTGGGTGTCTCAGTCATAGCTGGGACACCTCAATCTGGTTAACGCAGCAGGGGCTTCATTGACCAGGGCTTTTTGTACCCTGTGTGGTCCTATTTTGCCAGTTAAATTGGTCAAAAATAGTGATTTTCCCCTTCGATTGAGTGCAAATGAAGAATTGGACGGTCAAGGCCTGTTTCCGGCCGAGGGATAGTTGCACAGTAGCGAAGCGGTTTTTCTGGCGCGTGGAATCCCAATTATGGGATCGCGGCAGGTCTTACAATAATAGCCGACGTTCGGCACGTAAAAATTGCTCTGACTGCGTCTGCAGTTGAACAATCTGATTATCCAACTCCCGCAGTTGTGCTGCACTCAATTCCGTGGTCGTTGCCCTGATAGTCTCCAGCCGCTCGATCGATCGGACAATGTCCCGGGTATGCCTGTTCATTGCAGAGCGCTTCGCATCCCGCTGTGATTGTCGATAGCGCGGATTCTCGACTTGCACGTTGTAACATTGCCTGACGACTGCCCCACTGGTCGTTCTCACATTCTGACACCGGGTCTGCGTGATAAAACGGCTAGCCAGACCTTCGAATGCCGAAGCCGGGGTGCTGGCAACGGAGCGTGCGAGGGCCAGGTCGGCCTGGACCTTGTCGGAGACCAGGTGCAGTAAATTAGTGATGCCAACATCCGGCTGATCTTCGATACCCACGATGAGGCGTTCATAGAATTCGCTGAGATCGCTGGCATCATTAGCGAGGCCACGAAAATCTTGCTGCAGCAGATTGTCACGGAGCAATTCCAGCTTCCAGTTGCCATAGATCTCTGCGTAAGCCAAATAGTGAGAGTCGGTAAGTGGATATAGACGAGTATTAATATGTAAGGAGAGTTCATGCAAGTCATCGACTTCCTGCCAGGCTTCCAGCTTGCGATTCAGGTCGATTAGATTGCTTAAAACCGGCAACTGCGTCTCGTTATCGAGCCCGGAACTGATTCGCGCAACCTGCAGGGCGTCAGTGAAAAGTTTCACCGCATTTTCGTAGTCTTCAATTTCATTATAGAAACCAGCGAGGTCAGAGTAGGCCTCCAACAAGGCAGGGTCGTATATACCCAGTTCACTGCGCAAATTCTCAAGGGCTTGCTGTCGTAGTATCAACTCCCGGCCGATTTCCAGTGATCGGGCTCGGTCTCGCGCCTGTTTCTCCTCGTCCGCGTGCGCCTGTGCCCGTTGGCCTGCTTCCGCCGCTGCCTTTACTTCGATTAAGAGATCGATGCCGGCAGGCGCTTCATTCTCGACAACATCCGGCTGCTGGGCCCATAATGAAGTCGCCATTCCGAGCAGAATCACGGACCACAGGCAGAGCCGAATCAGCACCGCAATTATCAAGGACGATTCGCTGGTTTTCACTATGTGAACAGGTCTTCCAGACATGGTTTATGTCATCTCTCTACTTAGCCGTTCCACGTGCTTGGCAATTCCGAATGCTCGTGTGCATTTTACCCTCTTCCAGCTTATACCGTTATTTACCTGAATCAAGACTTAACCGATCTGGTGAAAAATCCACCTACTGAACCACGTGCCAGGGCACCTCTGAATAATACAGCAATGTCTCAGCGAGTCCTGAAGCGTTCAGTTGCAAGGCACACTTCGTCGGCAAAGCTTCCGCTCCCTGCTCACGCTCCTCACCTACATCCATGTAGGCGATGGCCGTCGCCCTTGGCAACAAGTGTAACGCCGCAAACGAATGCTTCAGGGCTCGCCCTCCGGGGTTTTCAGGTGCACTTGCAGTGTCACAAAACCCTGATGACTATCGCCGCCGCGACAATTTCAGCAGCCTATAGCCAATACCTGTTCAGGCTGGCTTAAGCGGCGCTGCGCGGCATGACAAAGCGTGGTAGCTGCGTTACCCTCAGCCTCAGTTCCAGGGAATCGGGGTGTCGGCAATATAGCTGAGCACATCGACAAATCCTGCCCTGTTAATATGAGGTGCCTGCAATGGCAAAACAACAATGATGATAAATCTTAGTCAGCAACCCCAATCCAGTCCCCGCCGAGCCCGCGTGATACACAGCGCCGGCCTTGCCTGCCTGCTACTTGCGTCCGCTGCCACCTACGGACAGGACACCGTCGAATGGACGACGCTCGGTAATGACTTTGCTCATACCCGCTACTCGCCCGCCGATCAGATAGGCGCCGACAACTTCGATCAGCTGGAAGTGGCCTGGACCTGGGATGGTTCCAGCTTTCAGGCACAGAGTGGCCGCTCCACGCCAAGCTATATCAACGGTCGCATGTATACCGTGGCCGGAGCCCGCAGACATGTGATCGCCATAGACCCCAGGACCGGTGAAACCATCTGGTCATATCGGGAACCGAACACAGAGCGTTGGCAGTATTCCATGCGCGCCGATTACGGTAAGGGCGTAGGCTACGGCGTGGTCGATGGCAAGGACGTGATTTACATCATCTCCCCAGGTTTCTTCCTGACCGCGCTCGATGGTGAAACCGGCGCACCTCTGGAAGGCTTTGGCAAGCCAGTTCTCATCGACGGCTTTCCCGATACCGGCGTGGTGGATATGCTGGCTGACCTGGGTCATCCCTATGATCCTTACAAGGGCCTGCCGCTGGAACGTGGCTATATTACCTCTTCGTCACCACCCATCATCGTCAACGGCGTGGTGGTAGTGGGTAATTCCGCCGAACAAGGCTATAACCAGTCGCGCATCGAAAATGTGCCCGGCGACATGCTCGGTTACGATGCCAGGACTGGTGAATTCCTGTGGAAATTCAACGTCATCCCCCAGCCCGGCGAATACGGGCACGAAACTTGGGAAAATGATGCCTGGCAATATACCGGCGATATCTCTTCCTGGGCACCGATCTCTGCCGATCTGGATCTTGGCCTGGTCTACATTCCCACCAACGGTGTCACTATCGATTACTATGGTGGCCACCATCCCGGTGACAACCTCTATGGCACCTCCCTGATCGCCCTCGATGCACGAACTGGCGAGCGGGCCTGGCATTATCAACTGGTGCACCATGACATCTGGAATTTCGATACGCCGACGGCGCCAATACTGCTGGATGTGATGACGGATCAGGGACCGACCCCGATCGTCGCGCAAGCTACCAAGCAAGGCCTGGTCTACACCTTTAATCGGGAAACCGGCGAACCGATATGGCCTATCGAAGAACTGCCCGTACCAGCTTCCATCGTTCCTGGCGAAAAATTGTCGGAGACCCAGCCCTTTCCAACCAAGCCTGCGCCTTTCGATATGCAGGGCTTGAGCGAAGATACCCTGGTGGATTTCACGCCAGAGATTCGGGCACAAGCACTCGCCGCCGTGGCCGATTACCAAATGGGGCCAGTGTTTAACCCACCTCTGCACAGAGACAATCCGCTGGCTAAGATCTCGGCGATGATATGTCCTTCCGGTTCGGTCAACATCACCCACCCAACCGTGGCCGATCCGGTTAGCGGTATCCTCTATGTGACCTCCCGTTCCGGTTGTAGCTCAAGATCATTGGTCACCGGTGCCGAAGCGGATACCTACTATGAAGCACCAACCGGTGTGACCCTGTCCCAATATGCAGCAGGTAGAGGTGGTCCCACGCCCAGGCACCCCCTGGGTATTCCATTGTGGAAGCCACCCTATAGCCGCATTACCGCGATCGATATGAACACCGGTGAACATCTGTGGATGATTCCTACTGGGGAGACCCCGGCGCGAATCGCCAACCTGCCGGAATTGCAGGGAGTTGACATCGGCAACACTGGTACCGGCAACGCCGTGCCGATGGTGGCTACTGCCACCTTATTGATTTACTCAGACGTGACCGGCGATGGTACCCCACAACTATTTGCGATCGACAAGGCAACTGGCGCCGAAGTCGGACGGGTTGAAGTGCCGGCCGCCAGTCGTTATGGCATGAGCACATGGATACACGAAGGCCATCAGTACGTGATCCTGCAAACTGGAAGTAGCCTGACGGCGATGGCGCTACCGGGCGCAAATTCAGGGACCGGGGCCGTCGCACACTAACGAAGATTCGCAGGGTCTGGGACTCAGGCCCGTTTAAGCTAGCTCAGAACAGTAATTAAACTGGAAAACTTCGAGGAGAAATCGATGAAAAAATCAACACTGCTCACCTCCGCTGCATTGCTCGCGGCTGTCGCGACACTAAGCTCTATCAATTCGCAAGAGAACGAAATGAGCTTTTTCATTACCAGTACAGGTTCCGGTGATGGCGCCAATCTGGGAGGACTGGCAGGTGCGGATGCACACTGTCAAGCCCTGGCCGAGGCGGCGGGTTCCAGGGGCAAAACCTGGCACGCTTATCTGAGCGCTCATGCCAGCGGCAGTCAGCGAGCCGTCAATGCTCGCGAAAGGATTGGATTTGGCCCCTGGTACAACGCCAAGGGAATTGAAGTGGCATCGACCCTGAACAATCTGCATAGCGAGGTCATGCAACTGGGCAAAGAAAATTCTCTCACCGAAAACGGCGATATGGTTAACGGGCGTGGTGACTCACCCAATCAGCATGACATACTCACCGGGTCCACACTGGATGGCCGTACTATCGATGATGGCAGCAACCATAGCTGTAATAACTGGACCAGCAACAGCGCGGGTACCGCACAGGTAGGTCACTTCGACCGAACCGGTGGTGGCGCCAACCCAAACTCCTGGAATAGCGCACACAGCTCCCGCAGTTGTAGCCAGGAAGACCTGATTGCGACCGGAGGCAACGGCTACTTCTACTGCTTCGCTATCGATTAATCGGTGCGCGTTTGATTGGAAAAATGCCCGCAAATTACTGCGGGACAAGCAGTTCAAAACAAGTAAGCCTGAACCGATGGTGCTGCTGACAAGGCAACGCCATTTGTTTTTTTTTGAGACAGGACCAGCACATGAAACTCTACGGCATGGAGCAGTCCCGTTCCTTCCGGGCACTATGGGCACTGGAAGAAAGCGGCTTGGACTATGAGTACGTAGCGATAAAACTCTTCGGCGATCCGGCAGACTCTGACAGTGCCCAGAATGTGGATTATCTGGCCCTGAATGTGCAGGGGAAAGTGCCTACGCTGGTGCATCAAGACCTGGTGCTAACTGAGAGTATCGCCATACTAAATTACATCGCCAGGAAGGCGCCGGACTCAGAACTGCTGCCACAAGTAGATACGGTTAGCTATGCCCACCATGATGAATTGGTTTGCTTCATCCTGGCCGAACTGGAGCAACCACTGTGGAGCAGTGGCAAACACCGCTTCGCCTTGCCGGCAGAACAGCGCGTCCCGCAAATGCTCGAGACTGCGAAATTTGAATTCACCAAAGCCGTGAGCACCCTGGACAATTTGTTAAGAGACAATTTCTCGACGGCGAAAGACTTCACATTTGCTAACAAGTTCTCGATCACAGACCTGTTGCTCGCTCATACTTTCAACTGGGCCATACGCTTCCAGTTTGATGTGCCTGAAAAATACATCGAACTGCGCGACAGACATTATCAAAGACCTGCTGCGGTACGCGCCATGGCGGTTATCGAATAGTGTCCGGGCTAAAGTTTCGCCGACAGGCTCTGGCGCTGATACTGCTACCGGTTTTCGGTTTTCCTTCTCAGGCGCTATCCCAGCCCCCGGATTCGGAGCGGCTCAGGCCTGACCAACTGCAGTACTACCTGATGCAGGCCTTTCATGCAGATTCCGCCAAAAGCCGGCACCCCCTCAATCATATCGGTATTCAAGTGCAGCCCAGCGCCATTGGTTATCTGGTCACGGCGGTGCTGGAGGGCTACCCTGCCCATCTCGCTGGCATCAATCGTGGCGATGTAATCCAGTCGGTGAACGCCCTTCCCTATCACCCGGTTTATTCCTTTAATCAGGCAGCGAGCGAGCCCGATGATTTCACGAGGGCGAGTACAAGTTATGAAATCGAATGGCTGAGAAATAACAATACCTTATCTGCAAGCCTGAAACCGGTGTATGAAAATCTTTATGACAGCTATCGTTCGGCCACACTCAACAGCATTCAGGAATTTTCCTCCGGCAATAAATTAGTTGGCTATGTCCGCCTTTGGGGATTCTCCAGATCCAGCAACGACCTCGTATCATTCCGGCAAATATTGGCGAAATTTGATGATTGCGACGGGCTCATCATCGATTTGCGTGATGCCTACGGCTTTCTGGCGCACCAGCATCTTGACCTGTTATTCCCCTCGCGGCGACGTCTGTTCCAGCTTGGCGGAGTCAACAACGAACACGTCGATTTGCCCCATGTCGAATCGGCGCCTAACGGTGATTATTATCAGAAACCCATCGCGGTGTTGCTAAATTCTGCAACCGAAGGCGGTGCCGAATTGTTTGCCTATCAGCTTGCCAAGCTCGAGCGAGTCATCACCGTGGGAGAGGCGACCAAGGGCAGGATTGGAGATTACCACCAGGCTTCGGGAAAGGAATCTGCCGGGCTCGAATACCAGCCCGCTGTGGAGACTCTGATAGATGGTAGTGTGTTCGAATCTTCAGGCCTGCAGCCAAAACAAACGGTGCCCTATCCATTCTCCCAGGCCACCCGTGGCGACCCGCAATACGAAGCGGCTCTACTCACTCTCCTGGGCATTATATAGAAGACTTAGGGCTCGCTTGTGGTTCCCTTCCGGCGCTTCGATTGCCGCCAGTTGAGTTGACTGTAATCGAACCCCTTCTCTATAGTCGGCTTCACCACCGCGAAGTACGGAGACAGATCGAAATCTCGCGGTGTAAATAGTGTGAAGTGGCGTTTTTTGAATTGCGGTTGTTCGCCGGCAATGCCATGAGCAGTTTCACTGGCTGTGCCTCCCCCGGGTAATATAGGATAATCGATGAACTGAAAGGATTCCGCAATCAGGGTGGAACAAATAGCCCTAGTGGGTTCGCCGCTACCGAGTCCGATCATGGCGCGGCGGTAGCGGTTGGGAACGGCAGGTTTCTGAATTAGATAACGAATAAGATCGAACACATTCTTTAGATCGTAACGATGGCCGAGTTTGGATTTTGCGAATGAGATCAGCCTCTCGGTGTCTTCGCTGCTCAAGTCTACCGGCCGACAGATGCGCAAATTGAAATTAGCATAGCGCTCCACGCTCACCAGTCGCACCCCGTGATTCAGGTCGGCTTCCAGTAAATTCGCCACTTCACTAGCCTCGGCCCCGCCTCCTACGTAGAGACATGCATGGGACCAGGAAGACTGGGTGAGGTACTTGATGGCCGTGCTGATGCGGGTATTCCCTTCCACCAACAGGATGTCGCCGGCTTGCAAAACCGCCGCCACATCGGCGGCCGACACCGCATCGATGCGCTGATATCCCGGCAGGATCTTGGTCAGGTAGGCAGCCAGGCCCCGGCCTATGGCTCTATTGATAGCACTCACATCGATCTGCTTCTATTTCCTGCTGGCGATAGCCGCCACCTGGTTCATGGATTGATTCTTAATGGACCGAAAAAATCGGGTATACTGTCGGGCCATTTTTCACGATCCGCCCTGCAGCCGGATACAGTGTAATCGAATCAATAGGAGTAAGAAAATGACCGCGCCCTACAATAAATTTTATATCAACGGTGAGTGGGTGCTGCCTGCGAGCAGATCCACCCTCGATGTCATTAATCCTGCCACCGAGGAGGCCTTCGCAACTATCAGCATGGGTACCGCCGAAGATGTAGACGCGGCAGCAAAGGCCGCCAGAGCCGCATTTCCGGAATGGTCACAGTCGACGGTCGATGAGCGCAAGACGGTTATTGGTAGAATTCTCGCAGGCATGAAAGAGCGCGGCGAAGAACTGGCCATTGCGATCTCAAACGAAATGGGCGCGCCCATGGGTCTGGCCAGGACTGCACAGCTGGGCAGCGGCATGGGCCATTTTGCCAATATTCTCAGCGTGCTGGAAAACTACGAGTTCGAGGAAACCCGGGGTACTACCAGGATCGTAAAGGAGGCTGCCGGCGTCTGTGGCTTCATCACTCCCTGGAACTGGCCCCTAAACCAGATCGCCTGCAAGGTTGCACCTGCACTCGCTGCCGGTTGCACCATGGTCCTAAAACCAAGTGAAATCGCACCTGTCAGCGCCTATCTATTGGCGGAGATCATCGCCGATTCCGGCCTGCCCGCCGGCGTTTTTAATTTCGTTAACGGCGACGGTCCCACGGTCGGGGCAGCGATCTCCGCCCATCCGGAGATCGACGTGGTGTCATTCACCGGCTCTACCCGCGCCGGCCGCGCAGTCGCGAAGGCAGCAGCCGACGATATTAAGCGTGTGACCCAGGAACTGGGCGGCAAGTCAGCGAACATCATCCTGGACGATGCGCCGGATTTCGCCAAGGCAGTTAGTGGCGGCATCATCGGTTGTTTCGGTAACAGTGGCCAGTCCTGTAACGCCCCCACACGCATGTTGGTGCCAAAGGCACGCCTGGCCGAGGCCATGGAAATAGCAAAGGTGGCAGCGGCTAAAGCCAGTGTTGGAGATCCATCCGATGAGAATACCCGACTTGGTCCGGTGGTTAGCGAATTACAGTTCAATAAGATCACGGCACTTATCGAAAAAGGTATCGAGGAAGGGGCCGAGTTGCTCGTGGGCGGACCTGGCCGACCAGAAGGCTTCGACAAGGGATATTTTATTAGACCAACCGTGTTTGGCAATGTAACCAACGATATGACCATAGCGCGGGAAGAAATTTTCGGCCCGGTACTCGCAATTCTCGGCTATGAAGATGATGCCGACGCAGTTCGTATCGCCAACGATACCGAATATGGACTGTCCGGTTATGTATCCGGCGAGCCTGAACACGCGGAAAGAATCGCACGCCAGCTGCGCACCGGCATGGTGCATATTAACGGTGCCGGTCCTGATTTCTCGGCTCCCTTTGGCGGATATAAAAAATCCGGCAACGGTCGCGAATGGGGTGTGGAGGGCTTCGAAGAATATCTTGAAACAAAATCCATGATGGGCGCAGCCTGATTCATAGATTCGGGCAAAAAAGGGTAGAGTAATGTCGATTAAAATTAAAAAGCCGGCCATCGATATTGGAATCGTTGCCAGGGACATCGATGCCATGTTGAGCTTTTACGGCGAGGTGATTGGTCTCGAGATTGAAGCAGCGATCCCCATGCCCGGTGGCGGCACTATGAATCGCTTCAAGGTCGGAGACAGCGTGATCAAGGTAATTGAACTCGATCCTGCCGCGCCTGCAGATGCGGTACCCGGTGGGATTAGAGCCGCAAGTGGCTATCGCTACTGGACTATTACCGTTGCTAATCTGCAAGCCTGTGTACAACAGGCTACTGCTGCCGGCGCCAAAATAGTGGTGCCGGTCAAAGTTGTTCGGCCCGGCATAACAATCGCCATCATTGCTGATCCAGACGGCAACTGGGTGGAGCTATTGCAGACGGATTAAAAGGCTGGCGATGCCAAGCCTGATTTCAAGCACGCGGGAATCACGGGCCGTGAAAAGGCCGAAACCGGTGAGAGCGGCAACAATGGCTGGACCGAGGTTACGACGCAAGCCACGTTTTCGCAGCCGGGTGATTACGTGCTTCGACTGCGGGTCGATAATTTCACGGCACCGGACAGCCAGTTCGACAACCGGTGCTGCTGGTCGAACGCGTACGTGCCACTGACGGTTAGGCCCTGAGTTCAACCACCACTTCGCAAGGGACGACGCCCTGTGCCAGTTATAATCGGGCCGGGGCGTGCGCCGTTTCGGGGGCTTCCTATTTTCCTCTGCGAGCGCACATATCTCTATCCGCCTGCCACTGGCAGTTCCTTTTGTTTGATGCTTGTTTCCAGATTTTACTTACTTCCAAATGCTGCGAGCAGTCAGGGTAATATCGAATACTTGGCCAGATGCCTGTCCAACATGAATGATGAAGGTTTCTGCATCCGGGTGGCTATAAGCGAGAGATGCCATGCCACCTTCTGTTACCGCCTTGAATTTCACGCTATTCTCACCAATCTCTTCCAGCTCCATTTCCTGTGCGCCTTCGGTGCGCGGAGCCATGCCAGGGTCCCACTGCTGGATGTGCAATACCAGTGAGCCATCGACTTCTTCGATGGTGATCATCTCGAACATGCTGGTAGCATCGTTGCCAGTCATTCTGACCATGGCGGCGATGGAACTACCCTCTCCACCTATCCAGTTTTCTTCCAGTTGATTCGGGCCTAATGCCCCCACCCAATTACCCGTCATCCAACTAAGGTCTGCCACCGTAGCCGGCGGACCCGCATAGACAGAAGTGCTCAGCATCGGTAATAAGCTTAGCGCCAGAGTAACCATGAATTTTTTCATTTTCGTTTATCGCTCCGTTTTATCATCATAGTGAAATATCAAGAATTTGGCTCAGAACATGGTACCTGCGGCGCTGATGTGGCGACCGCTTATCCGATCTTCGTTTAGTTTGCCCCTTGCGCTCGAATTTTTACCAGCCATGGGCCCAACGTGCTCCAGTCCATCCTGAACATGTGGGGAGCACCATCCAGTATGGCCGCATCCAGTTCCACACCGGCTACGGTGAAGCTTGCTACAGTTTCCTCGAATCGGTCCGCCCAACCCAGTTGATCGGCGCCGCCAATGCGAAGATAGACCGGAAACCCGTGCAGGGCTGCATTCGCCCTGTTCTCACTTAACAGGGCCGGGACTGCAGCGACACCGAAATATCTCGACGGGTCTGAGCGTGCTATTTCCAATGCCGACATGCCGCCATTGGAAACTCCCGCGAGTAAAACCTTGCCCGTGGCGACATCGTTTCGCTGCTGCAATTTGTCGATCAGCTGAGCGATCATTTCATTGTTTTCGGAGCCGCGGAATGAGCGATTGTTGGGGGATATTGGCACCGCCACGATCCAGCCGCGTTGCGCGAAACCGGAACCGAGCCATTGCGAGGTGTCGCGGGAGATAGATGCATTGCCAGCTCCGCCGCCCATCAATATTAGCAGGGGTTTCGGTGCGTCGGACGCTTCCGGTTCGACCATGAACACATTCAGCACCGCATCATTGGCAAGTACGATTCGTTCCTGCGCTTGCAGGCTCGCCGATGCGAAACCCACTGCTAACAAGCAAATTAGCCGTAACAGATGTTGAGTCAGTTTACACATTTTCTGGTGCCGGACTGGTGTGGCCTTTATTCCCTTTTCTTGTATATGTCTTCGAATTTTTCGTGTAGGCGGCGCATACCACCGAGCCAGCGATCATAGTCGTCAGTCTTGCGCCGCATATAAGTTAACACTTCCGGGTGTGGCAGCACCAGGAACCGCTCCTGATCCAGAGTTTCAATCACCGTATCAGCCAATTTTTCCGGCTCCAGCATGCCATCCAATCCAGCCACACCGCCATCGCCTCCGGCTGTCATCGCGGTGCGCACAGCCTGCGGACACAACACAGAGACCTTGATGCCCTTGTTACCATAGCTAATGGAAAGCCATTCCGCAAAACCGACCGCCGCATGTTTCGTCACCGCGTACGGCGCGGAACCGACCTGGCTTAAAAGACCTGCGGCGGACGAGGTGTTCAGCAGGTATCCCTCACCTCGCGCCAGCATACCCGGCAGTACCGCACGGGCTGCAAAAATGTGAGACATCACATTGATGTCCCAGATGCTTTGCCAAGCCTCGGTAGAAACGTTCTCACCGCCAGCCGTAAAAATGCCCGCATTGGAACAAAACAAATCGATGTGATCGAATTGATCCAGGCTCTTTGCTACCAGCTCGTTTACTTCTTCTTCATTACCGACATCGGTCTTCACCCCTAATGCCTGGGTGCTTGCAGAGATGTCCGCAACGGTCTGGTCGATGCCTGCCTGGTTAATATCGGATACCACAACTGCGCTGGCGCCCTCCTGCGCAAAGCGCTCACAGAGAGACTTGCCAATGCCGCTAGCACCACCGGTTACTACAACAACCTTGCCCTTAATCTGCATATTTTTTTGTGCTCAATTAGTTAGTCAGAGCTTCCTTAGAATCACGCACTTAGCATTTGACCCAGGCGCTGACTGATAATCTCTTCGGCTTCTGCGACTATACGAGTAATCAGTTCCTCACAACTGGGGATGTCGTCGATCAGCCCGACGATCATGCCGGCGGACCAGATGCCCTTGTCGAGATTGCCATCATCGAACAGTTCCCTGCCCTTGGTGCCCTGCACCAGGGGTCGGATATCTTCGAACCGGGTTGGTCCTTCTTGCGCCTCAATTTCCAGCACTTTTTCTGCGATGCTGTTTTTAAAGACCCGAGCCGTATTATTCAGAGTTCGAAAGATGAGCGCAGTATCCAGCTCGGAAGCCTCCACCATCTTCTGTTTAACTTTGTCATGGATCGGTGCTTCCCTGGTGGCCATGAAACGGGTACCCATGTTGATGCCGTCGGCTCCCATTGCCAGCGCAGCGGCCAGACCCCGACCATCCCCGAGACCACCAGATGCCAGAAAGGGAATATTCAATCGTCTGGCGGCGAGTGGCAGCAAGATCATATTGGTCACATCATCTTCGCCGGGATGCCCGGCACACTCAAAGCCGTCGACGCTTACCATATCGCAGCCGATGCGTTCCGCCTTCAGGGAATGGCGTATGGAAGTACATTTATGAATCACCTTGATGCCCGCAGCCTTGAACAGTGGCAGGAAGGGTTCTGGATTGCGGCCTGCGGTTTCGACGATCATGACCCCTGAATCCACAATAGCCTGGGCATATTCCTCATAGGGCACCGGTTTGATGGTGGGAAGGATCGTGAGGTTTACCGCGAATGGCTTGTCCGTCATCTCCCGGCAACGGGCAATTTCCTTCTGCAGGTCCTCCGGTGTGGGCTGGGTGAGGCCGGTAAGGATGCCGAGCCCGCCGGCATTGGAGACCGCCGAGGCCAGTTCAGCCAAACCGACCCACTGCATGCCGCCCTGGATAATCGGATGCTCTATTCCGAGCATTTCAGTAACTCTCGTTTGCATTTTCTGATGTTCCCCCACTGGATACGTCGTCTATCGTATGATTTAACTGATCTGTCTCGAAAATCGAAGGCTAGTTTACGTGGTATGGGACATGGGTGCAAAGCGGGGGGATTCGGGGGTTTTCCTGTGCTATATTTACCTGCATTTGGTCTGATAGACGCTGAATACGCTCCTCGCAGAGGCAATGAAATCAGCATTCTCGGAGTTTTGTTCAGGTTCAGTTCATCAACAGGCGCGTATAAGATGCCCCCAACTGCCGGAGAGCAGGATTCAGCATTCAAGCAAGAACCCCATGGAGAGAAATATGATACGCAAGCTACTGCTTAGCAGCATTGCCACCACCACCCTTATCACCATCCCTGCTGTAGCGCAGAACGACCAGCAGAGCATTGAAGAAATACAAATCACATCCAACAGCAGGCGGTCCCAGGGACTGGCCGATATCAACGCGGCCGTTTCCGTTTTAGGACAAGCAGAGCTGGATCTGATCGGCCTTACTCACTACCAGGAGGCGCTAAATCGCCTGCCTGGTTACAGCGGCCACCGCAATAATGGCCAGGAAAGCCTGAATGCGATTCGCTCTCCGATTCTCACCGGCGCCGGCGCCTGTGGTGCATTTCTGATTGCGGAAAACGGCATTCCGGTACGCTCCAGCGGCTTCTGTAACGTCAACGAGATGTTCGATACCCACAGCGAGAACGCAGCACGAGTGGAGTTGATTCGTGGCCCCGCCAGCGCCTTCTACGGCTCCAATGCCGTACACGGCATGATTAATGTGATCCTGCCTGAGCCCGGTGATGCCGGCGAATTGACACTGGAAAGCGGGCCTCAAGGCTCCTATCGAATGAAGGGTCGTTACGGCCGCGACTACGGTAATTTTAAGCAAATGCTGCTGGTTAACAGCGTCAATGAAAACGGCTACCGTGATGACAGTGGTGTCGATCAACAGAAGGTATCCTGGCTGTATAGTTATGACAGCGACAACGGCACCCAATTCGACGGTGGTTTCACCTTCATTAATCTGAATCAGGAAACGGCTGGATATGTGGTCGGCACCGATGCCTACGAAGGTAGCCGCAGGGACACTAACCCCAATCCCGAAGCCTTTCGCGACAGTGTCAGCACTCGCGTGTGGACAACTATCTCACGCACCATTAACGACTGGGACGTGGTTTTCACGCCTTATCTGCGTGACGTTAACATGACCTTCATGCAGCATTTTTTACCTGGGAAGCCAATCGAGGACACCGAACATCGCAGCCTGGGCTTTCAGCTCGCCGCCTATAGAGAGTTGTCGAATGGCGCAAATTTCGCCATAGGTTTCGACCTGGAAGACACCGAAGGCAGCCAGAAACAGTTCCAGCCCAACCCAACCACGGGATCATTTTTCCTGCGCAATAGTATCCCCCAGGGACAGCACTACAACTATGAAGTGGACGCTACCCAGCTCGCCGCCTTCGTCAACTATGAACAGCGCTTCGATAATGGCTGGGAAATCTCTCTCGGCCTGCGGGTCGAAAACATCGACTACAGTTACGACAACCAGATGATCGATGGTCGTACCGATGAATTTGGTGTGTCTTGCCGCTTCGGTTGTCGCTATAGCCGACCTTCGGATCGTGATGACAGTTTTACCGATATCTCACCAAAGCTGGGCCTGAGCTATGCCCTGAATGACGTGAGTACTTTACAGATCCGGGTTCAACGTGGCTTTCGGGCGCCACAGGCGACTGAATTATACCGACTCCAGAATGCCCAGACCGTCGCCGACCTGGATTCCGTGGAACTGGACAGCTATGAGGTGGCAGTCATCAGCGCCGGTGACGGCTGGAATCTCTCTGCCAGCATCTATTACATGGACAAGGATAATGAGATCATTACCGACAGCTCACGTATCAACTTGAATGGCAATCATACCAAGCATCGGGGGATTGAGTTCGATCTTGGCTATGATATTGCAGACACACTTGCTGTTCGAGGCGTCTTCAATCTTGCCAGTCATACCTACGAGAATGATCAGTTTTCAGGCGGCATTAACATCAACGGCAGCGACGTCGACTCGGCGCCAAATACCTTTGCTAATGTCGGGCTGCAGTGGCGACCCAACCCGGCCTGGTTAACCGAACTGGAATTGGTTCACATGGGCGACTACTACACGAATCCCGAGAACACCGCTTCCTACGATGGCCACAATATCATCAATCTTCGAACGCGATACAAGTACAGCGATAGTTTGAGTTTCTCTCTCAATATTCTTAACTTAGGCGATAAAGAATATGCGGAACGAGCTGACTGGACGACCTTCACCGGCGATCGTTATTTCCCGGGTGAACCGGCACGCGCCTATTTCGCTGTTCACTGGAAATATCGCTAGCCCGGATATTTCATCAGTACGCTCGATGCTTGGGGTCCGTGCTGGTGTGACAAACAGGCTCTAACGCTATATAGTTAAAAGGAAATGCCGACTCAAAGTCGGCATTTTTCATTTTAGCTACTCGATAAACTGGATTAATGACAATCGACACCTCGAAATCAGAAACCACTCCCTATCATAGCCTCCTCGACTATTTTTCCCGGCCTCGCGCCGATGCCCTTGAACCTATCGCGCACCCGGACAGTTCTATAAACAAGATGGTGGATAGCCGGCATAACGCCTTACGCAAGGCTGCGGTCCTAATTCCCATTACCCGTCTGGACTCTGATAATGATAGCCACATCGTGTTGACGGTACGCTCTGAAAATCTGAGAAGTCATGCAGGACAAATCAGCCTGCCCGGTGGCACTCGCGATGCAGAAGATTCGGATGATATTGCAACCGCCCTCAGAGAGAGCGAAGAAGAAATAGGCTTACCCGCCTCGCAGGTTGAAGTCATTGGTAAACTGGGTGACATGGCACTTCCTTCAGGTTTTCATATTACTCCGATTGTGGGCTTGATTCAGCCGGGATTGACCTTCACGCCGGCTTTGGAAGAAGTAGCCGATATATTCCAGGCACCGCTGGATCTGGTGCTTGATCCCAATGCTTATAAGGCGTCATTCATGACTTTCAATGATATCGAACGCAAGATACTGGAACTACACCATGAAGATTACAGGATCTGGGGTGCTACTGCGGCTATTCTTTATCATCTCGCCATGCAAGTTGCGAAGGTTCGTAGAAGTTAACAGACGCTGAACTATATGCGAGAGAGGGCTCCGTCTTTCATTTTTTCCGGCTTCTCATGACAAACCTGGTTTCGACCTTCCTGTTTGGCGAGATAGAGAAAGCCATCGACTTTCTCTACAAATTCCTTCTCGCTAATCTGGTCACCGCGCGCGTACACGTCAACACCAAAGCTCGCCCCAATTTCCAGCTGCATAGAGAGGGTCTGTACCGGCGTATTTTCAATAATTACTCGAAGACGATTGGCAAATCTAATGCCTTGCTCGAGCGTTGTGTCGGGCAAGATAAGAGTGAATTCCTCTCCGCCATAGCGACAGGGAATATCCAGTCGACGAATGGCCTTGCGGATCAGATCGGAAATGTGACTCAGGGCGATATTTCCGACTTCATGACCATGGACGTCATTAATGGCTTTAAAATGATCCAGGTCCAGCATAATTAGGCAGGTGGGCTGACCGGAACGGCGGGTACGTTCCATTTCCAGGCTCAGCGCAAGGGTAAAGTAGCGAAAGTTGAACAACTTCGTTAGCTCGTCCGTGCGCACCAATGCAGACAGGCGCCTGATTTCCTCTTGTAATCTCTTTACTTCGGAAAGATTCGTGCACTCATCATCCCCCGCCGGGCAGGGTCTAACGGACTTGTCGCGTGTTGAGTGAAAGTCGCTCATAAGCTGTCGGATCGTGTTTCGCTTCTACCTGGTGGTGCTAATTCGTCACCCAAATTAAAGCACACCAACTCGCTACTATCCGGAATTCTACTTATTTTTTAAAAACTGCGGCTGAATTCGGTCCCGACAGTAGCACAATGCCAGCAAAAAATTCTGACATAGAGCACATTTTCACAATACACAATGTTAAATCAATTAGCTACGGCACAGCCCAGGCCGGGAACTCACCCAGCACCCCGAACGTGAGGTGGCCCAATGTATAGACGAAAAACGTCACGAATAGCACCGAAAGCACGTCCAGCCATATACCCGCAACGATCATTTTCATTATCGGCACCCTGCCTGACCCATAGATGATGGCATTGGGCGGCGTGGACACCGGTAACATGAATGCACAGGATGCCGCCAGTGTCGTTGGAATTAGCAGCAGCAGGGGGTGAATTTCGAGGGCCTGGGCCATGCTCGCCATGATTGGGACCGCCAGCGAGATTGTCGCCGTATTCGACATGACCTCGGTTAAACCGGTGATAAAACCCACGGTGCTCATCACGATAACCAGCGGGTTTGCATCCCCGAGCACCGCCTGCAACTGTGCTGCGATGTAGCTCGAGAGGCCGGAGGTCCCAAAGCCCTTGGCGAGGGCGAGGCCTCCGCCGAACAATAACAAAATACCCCAGGGCACTCTCTTGGCATCCTCCCAATTCATCAGGCGACCACCTATCTGCCTGCCTGCAGGGATAATAAACAAGGTCAATGCCATGGTGATTGATACGGTGCCATCATCAATCATATAACCCACCGGCGAAGAGCCGATCCAGACCAGGAATGAATCGAGATAATGGCTCCAGCCGAAGATGTCTACCTCCGGACCAAACAGTCGTTCCTTGCGGGTCATCCACAGCAATGCCGCAGTTCCAAATACTGCCGCGACTCTTTTCTCTTCTGTCGACATGGGCCCCAGCTTATGAATTTCTCCGGCGATAAAATCGCGGCCGCTGAAGGGTGTTATAGAAGGCAGGGGAAACACAAAATGAGTCAAGACGAACCAGGCAGTGATCATATAGACCCCGCTCATGGGCAAGGCAAACAGCATCCAGGACGAAAAAGTAATATCTGGCGCCTCGGGAAAAAGTTGTGTCATCTGGGTTACGAGTACACCGTTGGGTGGTGTCCCTATCAATGTCGCAAATCCGCCGATGGATGCAGAGTAGGCAATTCCTAACAATAAGGTTAGGGAAAAATTTTCTGCCCTCTCATCTACCACGCCCCCGGCCGCAACTATTTCCTTATTCAATTCTTCGTAGAGAAGTATCAATGACATACCCATGGGCAGCATCATTAAGGCGGTGGCGGTGTTGGAGAGCCACATGGACAGAAAACCAGTGGCCAGCATAAATCCCAACACCAGGCGGTGCGGCTGACCGCCGATAATTTTCAGTATATTCAGAGCGATGCGTTTGTGCAGATTCCATTTCTCGACCGCGATGGCGATCATAAAACCACCCATGAACAGGAGAATGATCCAGTCCATGTACTGCCCGGCCACATTGGGGAAAATGATGTCGAAATCAGAAGGGGTCAGGCCATCGCTGATACTTACGGTAGCGAAATCTATGCGATTTGCTGCGGGCAATTCCCGCCCGCGCATAATACCCAGCAGCGGGAATGTGACTATGGGTATCAATGCCGTCGCGGCCAGCGGGATCGCCTCTGTAATCCACCAGATAGCCATGAATACGACTACTGCGACCATTCTCGTCACCAGGGGATTGCCAGGCTCCAGATCGACGAAGAACAATATCAGCAAAAATACCGTGGGTCCAAGCCAGAGCCCAATGCGGCTTCTTAAAGAATCTTCAATAATTTCATCAGGATTTACTTCGGCGCTGGCTGTCATAATCGCCCCTATAATTTTTTTATAATATAGCTTTACCACCATGTCAGGAGCGACATCGAAGTTCGTTAAAATATTTCCTCAAGAAAATTTGCCAGCGCCTGTTCGCTGCGTTTCCGTGCCACCTCGTTGTAGAGCGTACCAAAATCCGGATTGTTGGCAGCTGGATTTGTGAACGCATGCCTGGTGCCACCGTAGGCGTGTAACTGCCAGTCTGCATTTGCGGTGCTCATTTCGGTCTCAAAAGCTAATACCTGTTCCGGCGGCACCATGGGATCATCATGACCATGCAGACACAGAATTCTGGCTTTGATCGCTTCATTCACTTCCTCCGCTGCTGCCAGGATGCCGTGGATACTCACCACTCCCAGTACATCTGCGCCGGAGCGGGCAAGTTCCAGTACACACATGCCACCGAAGCAGTAGCCCATCGCCGCTACCCGTGTCGCATCGACCTGGGGGATATTACGTCCGGCGACCAGAGCCGCTCGCACCCGCTGTCTCAGCAACAGCCGGTCTTCTGCCAGGGGATTCATCAGTGCCGAGTTGACTGCAATATCTCCGTCGGTGCCAAACACCCCTTTGCCATACATATCCAGCGCGAATCCAATATAACCCATGTCTGCGATTCGTTCTGCCGCGTCGCAGGCAAACTGGCGTCGACCACTCCAGTCGTGGGCAACCAGTACTAGCGGCTGCTGCGTGTTGGTCTGCTGATAGGCCAGATAGCCCTCTAATACGGTTTCACCATCATGATATTCAATGTGATCAGTTATCATTTAGTTTACCTGTGATTGATTGTGGCTCCGTAGCTGCTCGTGGCTCGAGTTAGTGAGAATCACACTACAACACTTCAAGCATGGCCTCGGCCGAGCTCGCCTTAATTTCACCCGGCGCCTCGATGGCCAGATGGGTTACGGTGCCATCTTCGACAATCATACCGAAGCGCTTGGCCCTGCCTCCCATGCCGAAGCCACTGGCATCCAGCTCCATGCCGATAGCAGCGGTGAATTCCCCATTGCCATCGGCGAGCATGAGGATCTCTTCGGCATTTTGAGCCTGACCCCAGGCGCCCATCACGAAGGCGTCATTCACCGACATACAGGCAATCGTATCCACGCCCTTGTCCTTGATGGCATCTGCACTGACGACGAAGCCAGGCAAGTGGGTCAGGGAACAACCCGGCGTGAAGGCGCCAGGTACGGCGAAGAGCACGACTTTCTTAGCATCAAACACCTGCTCCGAGCTCATGTCTTTGGGGCCTTCTGCGGTCATCACCTTGAAGTTGACTGCGGGTATCTTGTCTCCCACCTGAATTGGCATCGCTTATACTCCTGTCTGGATATAGTGTCTGGATCGCAAGATAGTAGCAAATTCGATGGCACATTCTAAGCACTGAGAGAGTATTAAATTGCCCATGTCATCGCCTGAAAATTGAGGTAGCATTCGGTGCATCAGCGGCCACCCCAAGCGCGCACAGAAAGGATATCCAAACGGCAATGGACACGATTTTCTTTATCGCCTCGAAAATCATCTGGGCAGTGATCTCTCCAGACAGTCTAATCGTATTGCTCGGCATCTCTGCATGGCTCGCTCTGGTATTTGGCTGGCACAAGATCTCGCGGCGAATTTCAGCCCTGTGCGCATTCCTTTTACTTGTCATAGGGTTCCTGCCAATCGGCGAGTGGGCTATCTCACCCTTGGAAAATCGCTTCGTCGCCAATGCCGCCCTGCCGGCGCAGGTGGATGGCATTATCGTGCTGGGGGGCGCTATGGTGCCCTATCATTCCCAGGCATGGAACCAAGTACAACTGGGTGGGGGCGCCGATCGCATCACTAACTTCCTCTATCTGGCCAATCTATACCCTTCGGCACAGCTCGTGTTTACCGGAGGCAGTGGTGCGGTCACCGAGCAGGAATACAAGGAGGCAGAGATCGCGCAGATTCTGTTTGACCAGTTAGGCTTGTCGCAGCGGGCGATAATTTATGAGAGTGAGTCCAGAAACACGTTCGAAAATGCCTTGAATACCAAACGATTGCTCTCGCCGGGCGCGGATGAAAAATGGTTGCTGATAACTTCCGCCTTTCATATGCCAAGATCGATCGGTGTTTTCTGTCAACAGGATTGGCCGATTCAACCGTACCCGGTGGATTACCATTCCAAGAAAGGGGATCTGATGAGGGTCGAGTTCAATTTCGTCGACAATCTCGGCAATCTGAACACCGCGATAAAGGAATGGGTGGGGCTGATCTCCTACCGGATCACCGGCAAGACCAGCCGCTTGCTGCCAGGGGACCAGAGCTATTGCGGCGCGGCGTAGCCAGCTTGGGTATTTAGCTATCGAATGGAACCTTGCTGCCAATCACTGTTTCGATCCAGCTTATATGCTCTGAGAGCCGTTCATACACGGCAACCGATCCATATTTGCCCTGAGTTTCTTCAGAAAATTGCTTGCCTTCGATCTCTCCTATCAGGACACCGGCAAGGCGAAACCCGGTGTCGGTATGAATAAAGGCTGGCCCGCCGCTATCTCCCAGGCTCGGCACTCCTTCCAGCGCTAGCGCGTCGGCAGATCTGTCACGGGGATCATTGAATACAATCTGCAACCGCCGCTCTGCGATACTTATGCGATTCTGTGCCAGCCTGAACACGCCATTGTCGTACTGTCGGCCCCTGGTGCCAAGACCAAAAAACCCCCAGCCCATGATACTCACCACCCGATTCAGCTCTGTAGATTCAATCTGCAGGGGAATTGGGCCAGGCCGCTCTGCCTCTTCGCTAAAACGCAACAGGACCAGATCGACATCGGATGCGGACGCCTCGTCATATAGAGGATGTACTACCAGCAGGTCAATAAACCGGGTTTTATTAGCAACTCGCACCGCAAACTTAAGCCCATTTGCGATGGTATCGCCCAGCGTAGTTTCCCTGGCGCAGTGCGCGGCCGTAATCGCCCAGCGCCGATGGATAACGGTTGCGACGCAGACTCTCCGATTGCCTTGTTGTTCGAGGGAAAAGACCGCCGGGTAATCGCTGGACCTGACTTCATAACGCGCTGGCCCCACGTCGTGACGAATAATGATGCCGTGACTACTCAGCACAGACAAACCAGCAAAGATTAGCAGCAGCTTTCTTAACGCATTCATTTTACTTAGGCCTGCTGCGCCTGAGAGGTCGTAGATTTGGGGTGTAGGATTGTTTCCGGGCGATGCCAAACAAAGTATAGAGCCTATGGATAAAAACCAGCACTGCCAACACCATGAATACCATGATGCTTATCATAAGCCATTGCTCATGAGTCCAGCTCGATGCGTCGATTAAGTCTGCAAGCATATTGATGGAAAAGCTCTGGGGAGCCAAATTTTCATGGGGGGCTGGTTCAAAAACCGCATTATGCGCCTAATAACGCGGCAATCTCCAGTACTAACGCCTATTTGCCAGGCTTGAAACCAACTGCTCTATACTCTCAATACGCTCCCAGGGATCGTCCAGTTCCAGCAGTGCCTGTTTTTTTTCTTCCTCTACAGGGATCAACTCACTCAATCGCCATCCCAGATCCCACAGATTATTGTAGTCAATATTCAGTCTCTTCTGTTCCACCAGGGGATGATCTTCCAGTTGTTGTAGCAAGTCGGCGAGTCCGCCGAACTGCTCATCCACAGGAATGAGTTGGGTACCAACGCTGTCTGTGTCGCTAAATCCCACAAGAGCCTTCAACACACCGCTATCGTCCTGCCAGCACTTTTCGACTCTGAATTTCGCCGTCCCCTCTACAGTGATGCCCAGCAGACCATTTTCCAATTGGTCCCAATCGGCGATGGATGCATAGGTGCCAGTGCCATGAATTGTTTGCTTGTTGCCTGCTTGCAGGGTCTCTTCGCCCTGTTTCAGCAGGCAGATACCGAACCCGGTTTTGGTCTTCATGCAGTGACTGATGAGGTCAATATACCTGCGCTCAAATATCTGCAGGTCTACTCGACCACCTGGAAACATCACCACGTGTAGGGGAAAAAGATGAATTTCTTGCAGCTCGGCCATGGACAGGAATTCTAATCCGGATGCTATTCGATTGTCAGCAGGCAGAAGTTCCAGGGCACCTCTGCATAATATCATATGATCGCTGGATTCTTCAGCTTAAGGGGCAAGCCAAAGACCATAAGGCATGTTCAGAGCCGATGTGATCCAGCCGGGCCAGGATCGAATGCCTCTAACAGCTTTTCGTGAATACGTCCGAAGCCGCCGTTGCTCATGACTACTATGCGATCGCCAGCCCGGCAATTTTCTTCGAGAAAGGAAACGATCTCATCGACTTCACGAAAGACATACGCTGGCACCTTACTGGCGGCAACCAGCGCCTCAAAATCGAGTTTTGACTGCTCCGGCTGCTGCCACACGACCATGTCAGCGGCCTGACAGGATGCTGCCAGCTGATCCTGATGCACCCCGAGCTTCATGGTGTTCGACTTCGGCTCGATTACCGCGATCAATCGGGATTGCTCCGTAACCACAGCCAATTTGGCTACCAAACCTGCGAGGGTGGCGGCAATTGCCGTGGGGTGATGGGCAAAATCATCGTAGACCTCGATACCTCCAACTTCTCCGCGTAACTCCAGCCTGCGTTTCACACCCTTAAATTGATTCAATGCCTCCTGAGCCGAGCTAACATCTACGCCAACATGATGGGCAGCGGCAACGGCCGCCATCCCATTGCGCACGTTATGCAGGCCGGTCATTTCCCAATCTACGACTGCGCGATTCATCACTTCACCGCTAGAACCTTGACCGTACTTGACCAATTCAAACTCGCTGCCGGCCTGGTCGTGCAGGGTCGCGTTCCAGAAGACGCCACCTTTCGCTGCCAGTTTCTTACAGATTTCTTCCGGCACATCGATACCGAATTGCTGCCGCCTGGTCCAACATCCCATGCGTAGGACCGTTTCAATCGACGCCCCCTCATGAGGATAGATAATGAGGCCATTGCCGGGAATCGTGCGCACCAGATGATGAAACTGTTTCTCGATCGCTGCCAGATTATCGAAGATATCAGCATGATCAAATTCGAGATTATTGAGAACAGCCGTGCGTGGGGCGTAGTGTATAAACTTTGAGCGTTTGTCGAAGAATGCGCTGTCGTACTCGTCCGCCTCAACCACAAAAAATGCCGAAGCGCCGAGGCTGGCAGAGCTCGGTAAATCCTTAGAAACTCCACCAATGAGATATCCCGGATGCAAGCCGGCAGACTCGAGTATCCAGGCCAACATCGCACTGGTGGTGGTCTTGCCATGGGTTCCGGCGACCCCCAATACCCATTTATCGTGTAAGACATATTGCGCCAGCCACTGGGGGCCGGAAGTGTAATTCAGGCCTTCGCTGAGGACGTACTCGACGGCAGGATTTCCACGGGAAAGCGCATTGCCTATAATCACCAGGTCGGGATGGGGATGCAGATGCTCAGATCTGTAGCCTTCCAGCAGCTCGATTCCCTGCTCCACTAATTGTGTGCTCATGGGCGGGTACACATTGGCGTCGCTGCCGCTGACGCGGTAACCTAGCTGTTTGGCCAGGATCGCCATAGAGCCCATAAAACTGCCACAAATACCTAGTATATGAACGTGCACCCAGGCTTCCTCCGCTTCGCCACGATTACGCCAACTGGCGTGTTTATAGCATAATATTTCGGTAGCATTGGTGGTTTCCTAAATAAGCGTGCAGAAAATGCCAAACCGCCCACAGAAATTCTGGGATTTTTCGATCGAGCTGTACGTCCGAGCTGGGGTAGCGGAAGCCTGCCTGGAATTGCAAGATTCCCATGGTATCGACGTCAACCTCCTGCTTTATTGTTTCTGGTACGGAACCTACTTCGGCAACTTCGATAAATTGCTGTTTGATGATTTGGTGGACTTCTCATGCGCGTGGGAACAAGGCGTCGTACAGCCACTGCGTAGCGTCAGGCGATGGATGAAAAACCCCAGTCAACTGGTTTCAGAAAACCAGGCGTCGCAATTTCAATCCCTCAGGCAACGCATAAAGTCAGAGGAATTAAGCGCAGAAAAAATACAACAGGAAATGCTCGAAGTGATTACTTTGCAGGCGAACCCAGGAAGTATCGATACAGGTTCGACTGCTATACAGGCGAATCTTCTGCAACTTCTGAATATTTATGCACTAACGGCAAATGGGGACATTCAGGCTGAACTGAATGTGATTAGCCTAGCCTGCTCGCTGCTGCCCGTATCTCCCTCAGATTGAGGAGATTTCGAGAGATATATGGCGGAAATTACGAAGGCGAAGGCGCCAGCCAACCAGAGAAAACCCACGATCATGGCGTCCTCTGTTTCACCGGTGAATGACAACAGTTTCCCCGCCCCGGCTCGGTGATCCTGGCTTATTGGGTCGCCGCCAAATCCATCACCAAATCCCAGTTGAAACGAACGAAGCGATGCAACTCGCTGATCAAAATGCGCTCCTGATCACTGTGGGCGCCATAGCCCAACGCGGCGTCTTCTCGATCGATGGCAGGGCCGATGCCATAACATTGAATACCCTTGTTGCGAAGATAAGCCATGTCAGTGGCGCCTGTACTCATAGTCGGCAACGTAACCACACCATAGTGCGCCATGATATTCGCTTCGATAGCAGCGAAGGCAACCGTGTTAAGGCTCGACTGTCCACGGGGGCGGGAGTTGCGTTGTCCCAGGCTGACCTCGACGGCAGGGTCGTTCACTACCCGTCGTATTTCGTCGAGAAATTCCGCAATACTCTCATCGGGTAATGCACGGAAATCAACGCTAGCCCTGGATTCAGAGGGAATCACATTAATTCGATAACCTGCGTCAAATATATTGGGAGAAAGTGACGATCGCAACATGGAAGCATGGCGAGGTTCGTTGCTTAAAAAATATTCATCGGATTCACTGGCACGACCAGGATCGAGTACGTTCAGATAACGCTGCGCCGCATCTGCTGGGGAGATGGAAGCCAGGCGTTCAAAATAGGCTGCCGTGGTTTCATTCAGACGAATTGGCGTGCGCCAGTCGGCGATTGCCGCCACCGCCTTGGCCAGACGAGTGACAGAATTCGTCTGTAGCGGCACCGAACCGTGGCCGGCGATTCCGGTCGCGAGTAATTCTACCCGGTAGGGGATTTTTTCTACTGTCTGTATGCCAGCATATTGTACTTCGCGATTTACCCGGGCGACGGAACCGCCTTCGGCGAGACAAAATTCGGCGTCGATCTTGTCGAAGTGGTTGTTCACCATGAACTCGATGCCAAATTCGGTGGCGCCCTCTTCGCCGGACTCGGCCAGGAAAATCACATCTCGATCCAGAGAGATATTGTTACGTTTCAGCTCCAGCATTATCATCAGCGCGGATGCGAGGTTGTCTTTATCGTCCACCGCACCACGACCGTAAACATAGCCACCATCGACGGTGGCGCTGAAGGGTGGGAATTGCCATTTCTCCGGATCCACATTGACGACATCGGTGTGGGCCATTATTAACAAGGGTTGTTTACTGCCGTTACCTTCGATCCGCGCCAGCACATTTGGGCGTTCTGAGTCTGTTGCCAGCATCTCGACGTCGATGCCTTCTGCCTGCAACACATTATAAAGATATTCAGCTGCGGGCAGCTCGCGCCCCGGGGGATCGGATGTGTCAAATTGCAAGAGAGCTCGAAAGTGCTTTAGAGTCTCTTCCTCGAGCGCAGACCAGTCCGGGCCTGCGACCTGGGCAAGCACATTGGAGCTAAAGCAAACGGCTAAAAAACACAGGGTAATACGCATGACAATCTCTCCACGCTCGACTCAATTAGACACCAGGGGAACCGAGCATAACAGGGATTTGAGTACTTGCCAGTAATAACCTGCTGTGGGTTCCGCCCCTCAAGCAGAGGGGGCAGCGCTTGACCGATAGGGTTTATTCCTGTTCCACGATGAGAATTTCTTAACTGCACTGAGCCGTGGCTTGCTACGGCGATTATTGGGGCGTCGCGACGCCTTGTTCCTGTTCTCGGGAACGTGTCGCTCGCGGCCACCTGATCCAGACTCGGGTCGCTGCTCGCTGGCAGCCGAGAGATCAAATTCGGTGATATCTCCCACCGGGATCGAGCGCTTGATCAGCCTTTCGATATCCCGCAACTGCCTGCGCTCATCGGACCCCACCAGTGAGATAGCCTGGCCCGATGCCCCGGCCCGGCCGGTGCGGCCAATGCGATGTATATAGTCTTCGGCAACATGGGGCAAATCGAAATTCACTACCATGGCCAATTGCTCTATATCGATGCCACGGGCGGCGATATCTGTTGCCACCAAGACCTGCACCCGACCACGCTTGAACTCATCGAGGGCCCGGGTTCTTTGCGCCTGGGACTTGTTGCCATGGATCGCTGCGGCGTGAATATTATCCCTGTTCAGCCGCTTCGCAAGATTATTTGCGCCGTGCTTGGTGCGGCTGAAAACCAGGGTCTGGCCCGAATTTTTTTTGCACAGCTGGCTTAATAATTCCGCCTTCTGGTTTTTCCCGAGCTGGTAGACTTTCTGCGATATTGCATCTACTGTTGAATTACGAGGCGCCACGTCTATTTCTACAGGATTGTGGCAAATGGTTTTTGCAAGCTTGCGGATGTCATTTGAAAATGTTGCCGAAAACATCAGGTTCTGCCTGCGCCTCGGCAACAGGGCCATAATTTTCCTGATGTCGCGAATAAAGCCCATATCCAGCATGCGATCGGCTTCATCCAGAATCAGGATTTCGACGTCGTCAAATTTAACCGATTTCTGCTGATACAGGTCTAATAACCGCCCCGGTGTTGCCACCAGTATGTCGAGTCCGCGCCGGAGGAAGCGCTTCTGTGGGTTAATATTTACACCACCGAATACAACATTGGAACGCAGATTCTCGTTGCTACCATAGGTGTCGATACTGGCCTGAACCTGGGCCGCCAATTCACGGGTGGGGGTAAGCACCAAGGCTCTAATACTTAAATCTTTAGTGTTGCGTTGGCCGCTCAACAACTGCAGCAGAGGTAAGGTGAAGCCGGCTGTCTTGCCGGTGCCAGTCTGCGCGGCCGCCATTATATCCTTGCCGCTGAGAATGACAGGAATTGCCTTTTCCTGAATGAGTGTAGGTTTTGTATAGCCTGTTTTTTGCACGGCGTGCAACAGGGAGTCGGTTAAACCGAGCGTGTTAAAAGTCATAGTTTTCTCTTTCTTAATGCAATCGCATTGATAATGTTTCAGGGAAACGTCCTGGTTTCAATTCACAAACTTGCTCCTGCGCAAGGTCCTGTCTCTTGATTACGGGTTTACGAGACAGCTCGCGCGCGCAATAGCATTCACTGCTGTCGCAAGCTCGGGCATGGTTGTCGTTATGTGGTTCCCGGGGGGTTAGACCCGATCGCACGACTGTGCAATTCAAAAGTAGCTAATGACTGTCTCTGTATTCAGCAGCGACTAGCTCAAGCGTGGAGGGAAAACGTTGGAGACTGCAAAACCTTGCAGAAAGGTGTCCCTGATTACTAATTTATGCACCGTCAGTTAATCTCGGCTGCTGATATCAAGCAGGTCCTGAGCTGACGAGGCGGCACTTTATCACAAATTATAGAAAAGTATCGATTTATTTTAATTTCAAGCTGCACGTCGCAAAGGGCCGGTTTGTGGGTCCCGGCGTAGGCGAGCTGCACCGCCATGCCGTTCTCACGACTTCTTCGAGTCAGTACGGGAAGAAGCCAACATCGACTAGGAAGCTATCGCCGGTATGGTAGCGCCTGGCGTCGCTCACCAGGTGGCGGCGATGCCCTCAGCGAAGCCAGGGCCTATGCCACTATTGCCACCAGTAATGAGCGCTACCTTCCCCCCTCAGGTCGAATAGTTCGCGAGTCATCGCCACTCTAACTAAGCCTTGCCATTGCGCGTTCCCTGCCAGCGCTGCACCAGGGAGGAATCGATATCGAATAAATCCAGTACCCTGCCGACGTGATGATTCACCAGGTCGTCTATAGTTTGGGGCTTGATGTAGTAGGCCGGCATGGGTGGGGCAATGATGGCCCCAATCTGACTCGCCTTATACAGCAGCTCACAATGCCCGGTATGCAACGGAGTTTCTCGCGGCAATAAAACCAGGCGCCGGCGTTCTTTCAGGCTAACGTCGGCGGCTCTAACGATAAGCGAGTCAGCATAGGAGTTGGCGATCGCAGACAGGGTTTTGATGGAACAGGGTGCGACGATCATGCCACCGGTCTGGAACGAGCCACTGGCGATAGTGGCGGCAATATCCTTGTTGGAATACACATGATCGGCCAGGGCCTTGACCGCATTAGCGGCGAAGTCGGTCTCGATGCCGATATTCATCTTCGCAGCGTCCGACATCACCAGGTGGGTCTCAATATCCGGGTCTTGCTTCAGCACTTCCAACAGACGAATGCCGTAGATAACACCACTGGCACCGGACATACCGATAATCAACCGCATCGCACATTTCCCCTCAAGTACACTTGCCGCCCCGGCCAACAGAAGAAGTCCTGCAAAAAAGGGCAAATGATTGTTGCATCAATATCCGCTAACTGGCAAGCGATTGCGGCGCTTAGCCGCAGCTAGTAACATGACGTTTCTCTCAATTTGCAGCACTGCCCAACGAAGTCAATCTATGATTAAGGCCAATCTTTTCTATGCCCAATCCGGTGGAGTAACCTCGGTTATTAATGCCAGTGCCTGCGGTGTCATCGAAACCGCCAGACAACACAGAGATAAGATTGGCAAAGTCTACGCCGGCAGGAATGGCATCGTTGGCGCCCTTAAGGAAGAACTCATAGACACTTCCAGGGAATCGGCAAAGACGATTGCCGCGCTACGCTCAACCCCCGCTGGCGCATTTGGTTCCTGTCGTTACAAGCTTAAGTCTTACGCCGAAAACAAGCGCGAATACGAGCGTTTGATGGATGTGTTTCAGGCACATAATATTCGCTACTTTCTTTACAACGGCGGCGGTGATTCCCAGGACACTGCCAACAAGATTTCGCAACTCAGTCTGGAAAAGGGCTTCCCAATCACCTGCATTGGCATTCCAAAAACCGTAGACAACGATCTACCAATTACCGATAACTGTCCTGGCTTTGGTTCCGTCGCCAAGTATGTGGCTGTCTCCATTCGTGAAGCAGGACTGGATGTCGCCTCTATGTGTGAGAGCTCGACCAAGGTGTTCGTCATGGAGGTAATGGGTCGTCATGCGGGCTGGATAGCCGGTGCCGCAGGACTCGCCAGCGAAGAGGAAGGCGATGCGCCACACATCATCCTCTTCCCCGAGATCCCGTTCAACAAACAGAAATTTCTGAGGAAAGTAAAATCCTGTGTCAGGAAATATGGATATTGCGCCATCGTAGTATCCGAAGGCGCGCAACATGCCAACGGTACCTTCCTGGCCGATGCCGGTGGCGCCGATGCTTTCGGACATGTACAACTGGGCGGCGTAGCACCCTTCGTGGCCCAGTTGATCAAGGCTGAACTGGGATACAAGTACCACTGGGCTGTAGCTGACTATCTGCAAAGGTCGGCACGCCACATCGCTTCGGCCACCGATGTTGAACAAGCCTACGCCGTTGGCAGGGCAGCTGTAGAATTCGCGTTGGAGGGCAAGAATGCCGTTATGCCAATTATCATCAGGGGCAAGGGAAAGAAATACACCTGGCGTATCGGTGAAGCCAGACTGGCAGATGTGGCCAACGTGGAAAAAACCATGCCACGAAATTATATCCGCAGCGATGGCTTTCATATTACCGCCGCGGCACGAGCCTACTTCTCGCCGCTGATTCAGGGTGAAGATTATCCCGTGTTCAAAAACGGTATTCCGCAGTATGCACGTCTAAAGAAACGGCTCGTCGGGAAAAAACTAAAAAAGTGGAAGGCGAATTAAAGAGCTTCTGATTCGACGCTGGCCCGGAAAATTTCAGTGTATCGCTCAGCAGAGAATGAAATCGGATTAGCTGCCGCGGCCGCGTCTTTAAAAGCCATGGCTCCCACTTCCTGCGCGCGATCCTGGTTGATCCCAATCTCACTTAAATTCTGTGGTATCCCCAATTGCTCGCGCAAGGACAGAATCCATGCAAAAAAACTGTCGAATCCCGGGCTCTGTAATTCAAGGTAACTGGCGAGGCGTGTCAGTGGCGGTTCAATTGCACTGCGATTTGCGTTCAGCACATAGGGCATCAGAATTGCGTTGAGCAGGCCATGATGGCTGTTATAGAGCGCTCCCAGGGGATGAGCCAGCGCGTGCATCCCGCCCAGGCCGCGTTGAAACGCCGTGGCTCCCATGGTCGATGCCACCATCATCTGGGCTCGCGCTTCCAGATCGCTGCCATCGGCATAGGCCCGTAGCAAATTATTTTTTATCAGACGTATCGCCTCCAGGGCGATGCCCTCGGCCATGGGATGGTAGTAAGTCGCACAAAAGGCCTCCAGGGCATGAGAAAGGGCATCCATACCCGTCGCCGCGGTTAATTTTGGTGGTAAGCCCAGGGTCAGTTCGGCATCCAGGATAACCACCGCTGGCATCATCCCGGGATGAAATATGATGCGCTTCAGCCGCGCTTCGGTATCAACAATCACCGACGCACGCCCTACCTCGGAGCCCGTACCCGATGTCGTAGGTACCGCTATGACTGGCACCATGGCTTCAACCTTCACCCGGGTGAAGTTGTCACCAACATCTTCGAAATCCCATAGGGGCCGGTCCTGTCCTACCATCAGCGCAATGGCTTTGCCCGCATCCAAAGCCGAACCGCCGCCGAAGGCGATGACACCATCATGCTCACCCTGGCTAAAGGCGACGACGCCAGCGGCGATATGCTGACCCGTGGGATTACTGGCAATTTCTGAATACAGACCACAGGCCAGGCCGTTTTCAGCGCACAGCTCGATCGCGCTTGTCACCATTGGCATTGCTGCCAAGCCGGGGTCGGTTACCAGCAGGGGTGCTTGCAGGCCCAGTTGCTGACATATCGCCGGCAACTCGTTGATGCGACCAGGTCCCTGGCAAATGCTGGTCGGATAGTTCCAATTGGCGGTCAATTGAGTAAAAACCATGTTGAGCTCTCAAGACGGCAGTTTGAGGTGAAAGGATTTAGGCCTGGTCAGGCGCTCGTATCCCAATGCCGACAGAGTGCAGCCACGGCCGGAATTTTTGACACCGGTCCAGGCCATGGCGGGGTCAAGATAGTCACAGCGATTGAGAAAAAATGTCCCGGTTTCGAGTCGTTCTCCGATGGCAATTGCGGCGTCGATGTCGCGGCTGAAAACACAGGCTGTCAGACCGAATTCAGAATCATTCATCAGTGAAACCGCCTCATCATCATTTTCTACGCTCATGATGCCGAGCACGGGGCCAAAACTTTCTTCGGTCATTATCCGCATACTGTGATTGACATTGGTCAGCAGCTGCGGCGCAAGATAGGGTGTCCCAACTCGATCCATGGGGAAATTGGCAGAATCGATATGGGCGCTGGCGCCAGCTTCGATGGCATCGTGTATTTGCCCCCGCACGAACTCGGCTGCGCCGGTTCTCACCATCGGGCCGAGTGTGGTATCCGGCGAGTCTGAACGGCCCAGTGTATATTGATTGACCAGGGCTACCGCCCGACTGACAAAGTCGTCAAATATCTCGCTGGCCACATAGAGCCGTTCGATGCCGCAGCATGATTGTCCTGAATTGAAGAAGGCGCCGTCGATACAGGTCTCTACCGCATATTCGATATCGGCGTCGGCGCGCACATAGGCCGGATCCTTGCCTCCAAGTTCCAGTCCCACCGTAATAAACCGGCCACTACTCGCCTGCTCGACGACCCTGCCACCGGCAACCGAACCGGTAAAGGCAACGGTGTTTATGTCGGGCTGGGCGATGATCATCTCGGTGTCCTGGTGGCTCAGGTGCAAGTATTGAAATACGCCCACAGGCAGACCTGCGACCTGAAAAGCCCGAGCCAATTGCTCGGCACACAGTGGCGTTTGCGCCGAATGTTTCAGCAGCACGGTATTACCTGCCATCAGTGCGGGGATTATAGAATTTATGGCGGTGAGGTAGGGATAGTTCCAGGGAGCGATGACGAAAGCCACTCCTAAGGGCTCTCGTTGTATGTAACGGACAAAACCATCCGTAGCCGGTAGCTTAATTGTCGCCAGAGATTTCTCGGCAATATCAATCATATAGCGGGCCCGATCCACCATGCCCGCCACTTCGCCTTTCGCGTACCGAATCGGGCGACCCATCATCCAGCACAATTGCTCTGCTATTTCATCGCCGTTATCGAGGAAGGCCTCCAACATCGCCAGGCAAATCTCTCCCCTGCGAGCTATGGATTCTTCCCGCCATTGCCGCTTTGCCCCCGCCGCCGCATCGAGCGCCTGTTTGATTTGGTCCTGACTGGCCAGTGGACGTTCGGCATATACCGAATCATCGATGGGAGAGCGTGTAATTTGCATAATGCTTGCCATATCAGACTGTTGCTTCCTGGTCACTGTTTTGTTGCTGAGTCTCTAAATAATTTCGAAGTAACGGGACAATTCCCAATCCGTCACGTGTTTACGGAACTCCCGCTCTTCCCATTCACGGGTCGCCGCATAATGCTCAACAAACTCCTGGCCAAAGAGTTCATTTGCGGCCTGGGACTGGCGCAATCTACCCGCGGCTTCAAACAAGCTGGTCGCTAAGGATAATTCTGCGGGATGCTCCTGCTCATAAGCGTTACCGGTAACCTGCGGCGTTGGTTCGAGCTCGTGTTCGATACCATACAGGCCAGACGCCAGTGCAGCAGCCAGTGCTATGTGAGGGTTGGCGTCGGCCGCACCGAGACGGTATTCGATGCGCTGTGATTTCTCCGACCCGGGGATAACCCGCAACGCTGTGGTTCGATTTTCGACGCCCCAGGTCGCGTCGAGCGGCGCCCAGAGCCCCGGCACCATGCGCGTGTAGCTATTCACGGTGGGCGCGGTCATGGCCAAAAACTCTGGCATCAGCCGTTGCTGCCCAGCCAGAAACTGGCGCTGGATAACACTCATTGTGTGTTCGCCGCCGGCATCGAAGAAAGCCGATTTCCCATCCCTGGACTGCAGAGAAATGTGAATATGCCCGCTCTGACCCGGCAGATCCCCGGACCACTTCGCCATGAACGTGGCCATCATCTCATTGCGCTGCGCCCAGACCTTGGTAAAGGTCTTGAACAGGGCAGCCTTGTCTGCGGCAGCGCTGGCGTTGTCATAGACCAGAGCCGCTTCAATGACACCCGGCCCCGTTTCCGAGTGCAGTCCTTCCAGGGGCATGTCCATCTGTTCACAGAGTTTTAACAAATCGTGGTACTTGTCAGCGTGAACTGAGTTGCGGATTATGGAATAACCGAATGCGCCGGGCGTCATCGGTGTCAGGTTTCGGTAGTTTTTAGCTCGCACCGAGTCTGGAGTTTCATTGAACATGAAAAATTCATATTCAAATGCCGCGCTGACATTAAAGCCCAGGTCGTTTGCCCTGGCAATAATGCGTTGCAGGAGTCTGCGAGGACACAGCTTTGCTGCGTCACCATCGAATTCGGCGATAAATAGCAGCATCTCGCCCTCGAAAGGCAGGTGCCGACAACTGCTGGCAACGATGCAGACGGGAGCATCGGGATAACCAGTATGCCAACCCGTATAAGACACGTTGTCATAGAGTTGATCTTTCGAATCCCAACCCAGGACGACGTCACAGAATGCAAAGCCATTATCCAGGCACGAGAACAACTTTTCCTTGCTCAGATACTTGCCACGCATGACCCCGTCGATATCGAAGAGGCCGACCTTGATATGGCTAAGACCTCGCTGTTCGACGATTTTCTTTGCGTCTGCTACGGTCTTGACTGATCGTGGATCCAGCATGATGGTTCCTTTTCTCTATGCTCCTGTAGCAACAGGGTAGCACCGCCCTCTAGCAGGCTGCTAGGGCCTGGCCAGAAGGTTAGTCTGTATCTAGTTCGGACTCTGCTCTGGATATGGCAGCAAATTCTTCATCCGGGGATTTGGCCACCAGATGATGCCGACTGTAAATCACAAAATAAGCCACCAGAATCACATAAAAAACGCCGGCCCAGAGTGCGGCCTCGAGACTGACGACAAAGGTACTGGCAAAAGCGATCAGGGATAGTAGTAGCGCGATGCCCGTGGTGATAGTGCCCCCGGGGGTGCGAAATGGGCGCTCCAGATCCGGCTCCTTAATCCGCAAAATAATATGCGACAACATCATCAATGCATAGGATATCGTCGCCCCAAAAACCGCCATGGTAATCATCAAATCGCCTTGACCCGTAGTCGATAATACGAAGCCGAGAATGCCAGGAATAATGAGTGCCATCGGTGGCACTTTGCGGGCATTGGTCACCGACAAAAAGCGTGGCAAATAGCCCGCTCGAGACAGGGCGAATACTTGTCGGGAGTAGGCAAATATAATGGAAAAGAAGCTGGCGATTAATCCAAACAGGCCAACGATGTTTACAAAATCCGCGATGAAAGAATTCTCACCATAGGCAACTTGTAATGCGCCGACCAGTGGCGCGCCATGATCTTTCATCGCCTCTGCCCCCGCCACACCCGGCGCCAGCACCAGGACAACGGCGGCGAATACCAGCAAAATCAGCATAGCGGTAATGATACCCCTGGGCATGTCCCTGGCTGGATTTTCTGTTTCTTCCGCTGCCAGGGGCACTCCTTCGATAGCCAGGAAGAACCAGATACCAAATGGAATCGCACTCCAGATACCCACATAACCTTCGGGCAGAAAGGTGCTGGCACCGGCGGCCTGATCGTTGACAGCGATATCAAATAAATTGCGAAAATCGAAATGCGGGATCAGACCAATGGCGAAGACGATCAGGGCAACAACGGCAATGCCGGTTATCACCAGCATAATCTTTAGCGCTTCGCCGGCGCCGCGCAGGTGAATACCAACGAAGACAATATAAAATGCGGCGTAAACGGCAGGGCCGTCGAGACCGAATATCTCGTTCACATAACTGCCGATGAATACCGCGATAGCGGCGGGAGCAATCGAATATTCCAGCAAGATGGCGGTGCCGGTGAGGAAGCCTCCCCAAGGCCCCATGGCGCGTCGGGCGAAACTATAACCTCCACCGGCGGTGGGGAGAGAAGACGAAAGCTCCGCTAGGCCGAAAATCATGAAGCTGTACATGATTGCCATCAGCAGTGTGGCGATCATCATGCCACCCCAGCCACCCTGTTCCAGACCGAAATTCCAACCGGCAAAATCTCCCGAAATGACGTAGGAAACGCCCAGACTTGCCAACAATACCCAACCCGCAGCACCTTTTCTTAATTGGCGTTTGTCGAGGTAATCGGCAGAAACCTCATCATATTCGACTGTTGCAGCGTGCTTCTTTGCAGACATACTCTGTGCCTCATTTGTTGTTTTCTAGAACACGCAAAAAGAATCAGAGCTAGGGAGCCAGGCGGTCGATATTCCAGCCACCGCTAGCTTCGGGGACATACCTGTAGCGGTCGTGCAGGCGATCAGCACCTCCCTGCCAAAATTCAAATTCTGTGGCTTCGACACGATAGCCGCCCCAAAAATCCGGAAACGGCACTTCGCCAGTTCGAAATTTTTGTTTCAGCGATTCAAATTGGTTCATCAGCACCGTTCTCGATGAAAGCACCCTGCTCTGTGCCGATGCTATCGCCGCGAGCTGACTGGACTTGGGTCGACTAATGAAATATTTCAGTGAATCGGCTGTGGAAATTTTCCTCGCCTCGCCACCAATCTTTACCTGTCTGTCAATTGCATGCCAGGGAAAATGCAAACTGATTTTCGGATTGATGGCGAGTTCCTCCGCCTTGCGAGAACCATAGTTGGTATAGAAAACAAATCCATCCTTGTCGAAATGCTTCAACAACACGATGCGTTGACTGGGCTGTCCGTCCGCGGACACAGTGGCAACAGTCATGGCGGTGGGATCACCGATCTCAAGTTCGATCGCTTGCTGCATCCATTGACTGAACTGATTAAATGGATTGTCGGCGAGGTCTTCACGGTTCAGACCACCGTGAAGATATTCACGCCGCAAGGACTCCAATTCCATTTTACGAATTTCCTACTTTAATTGAAGAATCCATATTAAGTGATGAAAAACTATCGGGCACGGGTGGAAACAGGAGGCTTGCTGGGCACTTTTTAAAGAACTTTCAGCCTTGCCCGTTTATCTAACGCACGAAATCACCGTAATCCCAGACCTGTTCTCTGCGGGTGCCGGTTGAGTAAAAGTAAGTGCCAGGGCCATGCTTGTTGTTGGCAAAAAAACTGCCCACATATTTCTGCCCACCCGGCCAGCGGTAAGTACCCCGACCATGATAGAAATCATCGAGGAATTCGCCGGAATAGTTCTCGGTGTTTTCTCTTAACCAGAATTCCGAATGCTCATTTTCACGCCATTGTGGCAGGTTAAAAAAATAGGAGCCCGAGCCATTTCTTTTGTCATCCTTCCACTGGCCGATGTACAGATTGCCTTTACCATTCCAGTAACTGCCGCGACCACTGCGAATGCCCAGCACCCAATTGCCGACATAGATGGAATTTTGTGTAAACGAGATAGGCACCTGCAGTCGACCCTGGCCGTCGAATTCACCATTTCTAAAACTGCCACGGTATTCGCCCTTGCCGTGGGGAGTGGTGAGTTCCAGGGTGCCGCGGCCATTGTCGCAATCGCCATAAACGCACTGCCTCGCGCTGACTTCATCCAGAGTCTGGGAGAATGAGGCCGGGCCGAAGCCAATTGCCAGCAGGCATATTAATGCCGGCAGTCGAAATACCCTGTTTCGGAAAATGTTCATGCCCACCACTGTATCATCATATAGCCTGCTGGCGAACAGCCCGCGATTATACTCCTATCGTTATCGAGGTCTCCAGCCGCTTGGCGTAGACTCAGGGCAGGAAACCTCTGATCAAGAAATCGATGTCTATGACAAAACATGTACAGCGGTGGCTGGTGGACAACGATTTCGGCCAGGTCACCAGGAAAGAGAGAGTGGCTGGTGGGTCGATCAACATCAGCTCCAGGCTCTATCTGAGCGACGGCCGTCGTGTCTTCCTGAAACAACACGATTCGGCGCCTGCGCAAATGTTTATTGCGGAAGCGGCGGGACTGAACGCCCTGCATCAAGCGAAGTCACTTCGAGTTCCGAAAGTCCTCCATGTAGCAGAAAGTTTCCTGTTGCTGGAAGACCTGGGATCGGGTCAGCCGGATAAGACTTTTTGGCAAGATCTAGGATCTGGCCTGGCTGAACTGCATCGCAACAGGCAGTCGCAATTCGGCTTTTCCACGGACAATTACTGCGGTTCGACGCCGCAAGTCAATACACCCACAGACGATGGTTTTGAATTTTTTGCCAATTTCCGCATTCGCAAGCTGGCCCTAACAGCCTGGGAGCGAAAGCTGTTGGACAGCGCTAGCTTAAACGCCCTGGAATACATTGCCGAAAACCTGAGCCAGTGGATTCCTCCGCAGCCCGCCGTGCTCATTCATGGCGATCTATGGTCTGGCAATATCCACTGTGATGAGCACGGTAAGCCTGCGCTGATCGATCCCGCCGCCTACTGGGGTTGGGCAGAAGCTGATCTAGCTATGACACGATTATTTGGAGGCTTCGGTGAATCCTTCTATACCAGTTATGCCGAGCATTCAGGTATGGCATCGAACTGGCAGGAACGCGTACCACTTTACAACCTCTATCACCTGCTGAATCATCTGCTTCTGTTCGGCAGCAGTTATGCAGGACAAATTGAAGCTACCTGCCGTAGATATGCGCCGTGATGACTATACCCGGCGCAGCACGTTGAGTGGACTAATACTCACCACCTTGCGGGTTGAGTTCACACCGAGTCCGGCTATCACCAGCATGCCGACCAGGGGCCCTGACAACCACACCCAATAGTGAAAATGGAAATCTTGCTCGAATACCTGCTCCTGCAGATAGTAAAGACTCGCCTCCGCGCCCAGGGTTGCGATCACACCTGCCACCATGCCGATGCTGGCGAACTCGATCAGCAAGCTGGTGAGGATCAGCTTCTTGCCAGCCCCCAGCGTTCTTAAAATCGCGTTCTCATGAAAGCGTTCATCGAGGGTGGCGTTAACGCAAGCCAGGAGCACCAGGCCACCGGATACCAGTACCAGCACCGAAATCAACTCGATTGCCGAGGTCACCTGGGCAATGATATTTTGGATCTGTTCGATCAGGGCATCGATCTCAATCACCACGATGGTCGGAAACAGTCGCACCAGGTCATTCAATAGAATTTTCTGTGCCCTTTCCATCAATACCGTCGACAGGAATGTGGCCCCAAGATGGTCGATGGTACCCGGCGAAAAAATGATGAAGAAGTTGGGTTGCATGTTGTCCCAGCGCACGCTGCGAAAGCTGCTGACCTCAGCGCTCACGAGTTGTTGGTTGACTTCAAACTCCAGGCGGTCACCTAACTCGAGGTCGAGCCAGCCCGCATACTCTTCTTCGATCGAGACATAACCCGCTTCGCTGTTCTCTCCCCACCAGGTGCCTGCGGTAATGCGATTTCCAGAGGGCACCTCGTCTGTCCAGGTTACCTGCCGGCGGCCGAGGCGGCCTCTTACACGAGTCTCATCGCTACCCTCGGCCTGTGACCCGCTTTGCGTTGCGGCAGCGTCAATCTGGTCCTGTCCTGACCGCGCCGATTCGGTCAGCGTATTGGCTTCTCCATCTGCATCCAGATCTCCCTGTGGATTCGGCAGATCGCCATTAATCGTAGTGACCCGGGCACTGATCAAGGGGTAGAAGGCGTTGCCTGCCACACCGTTGGCCTCGAAAAACTGCTGGATACCCTCAATCTGGGGCTGGCTAATGTTCATCATGAAGTGGTTTGGCGTGTTTTCCGGTAGCTGGTCCTGCCAGTCATCGATAAGATCGGTGCGCAGCAGGGTTAAGATTAACAACGACATGATGGTTATAGAAAACACCATCACCTGCAGCACGCTTTGCTTGCGGCGTCTTCGGGTCGCCGTCATCGCCAACTTCCAGGCACTACCAGCCTTCATGCCGACCGAGCCACTGGTACGCAACAGCAGATAGGAAATAATCGAGAGAAACACGGCGATGGCAGCAACCGAACTCACCAGCACCGAGGTCAAAATGAAATCCTGGCTATACCAGAGAACCAGGGATACCGTGCCAATCAGGCCAAAAATATAGGGCACATTGGTGCCGAATTTTTGCTGGCTGATATCCTTACGCAACACCCGCAGTGGAGGCGTCTCTCGCAGCGCCAGTAATGGTGGCAGGGCAAACGAAAGCAAACAGATCAAGGCGGTCAGGGAACCAATCACATAGGGCTGAAAACCTGCCGGTGGCAGCGTCACCAGAATTACGGTCTGTAGCATCTGTAATATGCCTTGATGCACTAACCAGCCAAGCACGCAACCGACGACGATTGCAATAACAGCAAGCACCGACTGAATCGACAGGTAGATCGTCATGATCTGTGAGGAAGTACAACCGAAGGTCTTTAATATGGCGACGTAATCATAATGTCGTTCACTATAACGTTTGGCAGTCAGAGCGATGGCGACCCCGGCCAGCAGTACAGAAAACAGCGAACCCAGCAGCAAAAAACTTTCTGCCTTGTTGAGCGCATCGCTAATCTCTTCACTCTCATCCCTGACATCCCGCAGCCGATACTGGCCCTCGTATTCATTCCTCACCCACTGTTCAAACGAATCCAGTTGCGCCAGATCATCGTTAGCGAACAGATAGCGATAGCTCACCCGGCTGCCGAGTTGCACCACATTTGTTGCCGCCACATCCTCCAGGTTCATCATCAGACGAGGGCCGGCGTTGTCCACCATGCCTCCCGCCTGTCGGTCAGGCTCGGCAATAATGATCTTAGCGACGCTGAACTCGGCTTCGCCCACATATATCGAGTCGCCTACATCCAGCCCGAGCGCTGGCAAAGCCCTGGACTCCAGCCAGACTTCTCCGGCGGGTGGCCCACTTAGAATCGGCACACCACGGGTAAATGGCGCATCGGTGATAATGATCTCACCTCGCAGCGGATAGCTGCCATCGACCGCCTTTGCCGCCACCAGCATGTTGCCGGTATCGGAGAATGCCATCGATGTAAACGACAAGGTTTGGGCCGTACGCAGGCCACGGGATTCGGCCTCCTGCAGGATTAGCTCCGGTGGCAGATTTCTACTGCCCAATACCCGATCCGCCGCCAGCATATTTGCCGACTCCAGCAACAGCGCCTTTTCCAGTCGGTCGGTAAACAGTGCAATACCCGTTACCGACGTCACCGCCATTACCAGCGCAAAAAATAGCAGGCGCAGCTCTCCCCCCCGCCAATCTCGCCAGAGCAGGCGCAGGGCCATGCCAAACAGAGATTTAAACGCTTTGTGACCGTTCAATTCAGCAACATCGGTATCAGGCACTGACACGGTCCTCATTTTTTTCGTCGCTGACAATCTCACCGGCTACGAGTTTAATTATACGGCCGCATTTTTTCGCCAGGGGTTCATTATGAGTCACCAATACCAGCGTGGTGGCGAATTCTTTGTTCAGATCAAACAGTAAATCGATTACCTTATCGCCAGTGGCCGTATCCAGATTACCGGTTGGCTCGTCGGCGAATAGAATCTGGGCCCGGGTGGCAAAAGCACGGGCGATGGCGACACGTTGCTGCTCTCCGCCTGAAAGTTGATTTGGATAATGATGCCAGCGCTCCGCTAGCCCAACCCGCTCCAATAACTGCCTGGCTTTGGCATTGGCCTCGGGGTCGCCTTTCAATTCGATAGGCAACATGACATTTTCCAGCGCCGTGAGACTGGGCAGCAGTTGAAATGACTGGAATACGAAACCAACCAGCTGACCCCGCAGAATTGCCCGCTCCTCTTCGTCCATCGCCGCCAGGCTGTGGCCATCAAGCTCGACATCGCCAGATGTGGCACCGTCGAGCCCGGCCATCAATCCCAACAGCGTCGATTTACCGGAGCCGGATGCTCCTACAATGGCCACGGTTTCAGCCTTATTAACCGCCAGGCTGACGTCATTTAGAATAGTCAGAACACCCTCGCTGGTGTCGACGCTTTTTAGCAAATTGTTAACTCGAATCATGTCCCGCTCATCTCACCCTATGTTAGTCCCAGGAAACTGCGCGCATTATAGTCCAAATTCAGGATTAACAAGACGCGCTTGTGTTGCCTACAGTTTAACCGATGACCAACGCATTACTGATGCCCTTGTCCATTTCGTGTATCGGCAACCGTGGCAGATTGCATATCCCCTCGGTCTCCATTAACGTAGGTCTTGATTAGACCAAGGTTTAACATATTCTGTGGCGGGAGTTGTAGCCGATGCGATGAAACACCTGATAATTCGATCATTTGTTGGTTTTCTGGCCTGCTGGATATGCCTGCTGGCGCCAGCGACGGCAGCGGATTACACCTTGATGGTCTTCGGCGACAGCCTGAGCGCGTCTTATGGCATCGATGAAGATGCCGGCTGGGTGAATCTCCTCGCTATTCAGATTGAGGATACACAGTTGCCCTTTGTGGTGGTAAATGGCAGCGTCAGCGGCGAAACCACGACTGGTGGTCTGAGCCGCTTGCCATCTTTGCTGGATAACTACGCCCCCGAACTGGTTATCCTGGAATTGGGTGGCAATGATGGGCTCAGGGGACTGCCACTGGCCCAGATGCGGCAAAATCTGTCGGCAATGGTCGATTTGATCGAGCAAGCCGGAGCAGATGTCCTGCTGGCGGGCATCCAGATACCTCCGAACTACGGTCCCCGTTATACCATTCCGTTCTTCGAGATCTACGCCGAGTTGGCGCAGGAAAAAAACCTGGCATTGGTGCCCTTCCTGATAGATGGTATTCCCCAGCAACCGGAACTGATCCAGAGTGACGGCATTCACCCGGTAGCCGAAGCGCAATCAATGATACTGAACAATGTATGGCCCTGGCTTGAGCCGATGCTGCAGAAAATCGCAGACTCAGGTAGTTAAGCTAGAGATACTAGCTGAGTGACAACTGGATATTGTCGACACTATCCAACTCGAAGCCCTGCTGCAGATACCAGCGACGCAATGCGTGGCCGTGGCGGCTAATCCGCAGGGCCACAGGGAAATCAGGAGCCGAGGGTGGGATAATCGGGATCAGTTTCGCATCAGGCCCCGGTAATGGCGAGATATTGGGTGATGACCCCGCTAAGACCCTGCTGCAACGACTCGACCACCAGTGCGTGACCTATGGAGACTTCAGCGATGTGGGGAATTTTCAGAAATTCAGGCAGGTTCTCCAGATTCAGATCATGGCCGGCATTGATACCCAGCCCCAGTTCATGGGCCTTCGCCGCTGCCGCCGCGTACTGAGCAATAACCTTGTCTTGGGCGGCCGTGCCGAAACTTCTGGCATAGTCTTCGGTATACAATTCAATCCGATCCGCATCGACTCCGGGCACCAACTCCACCGCCGTGATCGAGGCATCGAGGAACAGACTGCTGCGTATGCCCGCCTTGCGCAGCCGAGCGAGCACATCGGTCAGTTGAGACGCGTTGGCGCTAACATCCCAGCCATGATCGGAGGTCAGTTGATCAGGCTGGTCCGGCACCAATGTGCATTGTGCAGGGCTGACTGCCATCACCAGGTCGAGAAAATCTTCCGATGGATACCCTTCTATATTGAATTCAACATCGCTTCGAGATCGCAGGTACTGGCTGATATCATAAACATCCTGCCGGGTGACGTGGCGCTCATCTGGTCGAGGATGCACCGTGATACCCTTCACGCCCAGAGCCAGCAATTGCTCGACGAATTTCAACAGCTTGGGATAGTCTCGCCCACGCGAGTTTCTCAGCAAGGCAATTTTGTTTACATTAACACTCAGCACCGTCATGGTTTAGTTTTCGTCTTGCAATAGAAAGTCAGTAGCTATCTTCTGAAAAGCCTGGGGGCGCTCCGCATGCAACCAGTGTCCGGCCTGCATTATTGTCTTTACCGACGCCCTTGGAAATAGATCCAATATCTCTTCCTCGTTCTGCGCTTGTATATAGTTAGATAAGGCCCCTTTTACAAACAGAGTCGGTTTGGTGAAAGCCTCGCCCAACAGAGGTTTCTCTCGCAGCCTGTCATAATTATCCCTTATGGAAGCAAGATTCAGCCGCCAGCGATAGCCGCCATCTTCATTCCTGATCAAATTTGTGAGCACAAACTTCCGCGTGGCCTCATCTTCAATAGTCGCCACCAATCGCTGTTCCGCTTCCTTTCTACTGCTCAGGGCCTCCACCTCCATCGCTTCCATCCCCGCCAGCACATCCATCTGACCGTCGGCAGCCGGCGGATAGGCTACTGGTGCAATATCCACCACCATCAATCTAGTGAGCAATTCGGGATGGCTTAGCGCCAGCTGCATCGCCACCTTGCCACCCATGGAGTGGCCAATGAAGGCGCACTCTTCGATGCCTGCCGAACGCATAAATTCGCGAACATCATCGGCCATTACCCGATAATTGAGGGCATTGGCGTGGGGCGAGTCGCCATGATTACGCAGGTCAAGCCCGTAAACGGCGAATGTTTTTGCGAGCTGCTTGCTGTGCCAACCCCAATT